>Ga0209021_1000691_pt1 | contig 39665 bp, 33 predicted proteins | sample PinacodermFT_FD_187299 | JGI IMG/M metagenome (GOLD analysis project Ga0209021, IMG submission 187299) | Host-associated microbial community of the marine sponge Aplysina aerophoba from Gulf of Piran - sponge pinacoderm, lysed by freeze-thaw... | ecosystem: Host-associated > Porifera > Sponge >... | reverse complement strand
GGTGCCGACACAGTCGGCGCCGGCGCCGTCACGCGGCCCACTTCTTCTCATGGCTGCTGCGGCGCCACACAGCAAACGGCTCCTTCGACCTGTTCACGAACACGCAACAGATGCGAAGAACAGGCCCTCCCCTACACGGTTCGACGCCACAGCAGGTCCAGGACCCGCAGGATAGCTCCGCGAGTTCCCTGACCCGCTCGACAAACATGCGCCCTCCCATATGTAACTGCACTGCGTCATTCAAACATCATACACTGTCGGAGGCATCGATGGAGCAGTCAGGCAGCGTCCCTCGGGACTGTCGGACGCTCCCTTGTCAAGCCGCTAGTGCGTGGGGCTGTTGTCGGGTGGTTTCGTCGCGCCACATTCGGCGGATGATGCGGTTGGCGAGGTGGCGTTTGTGGGCTCGCCGGGCTTCGCGTCGGGTCTTGCCTTCGCTGGCTTTGCGGGTCAGGTAGGCGGCCGCTTGGGGCTGGCTGCGCTGCTGGGTTACGTGGTGCGGCCACTATGACGCCTGGAAGCGCGCCGATGACGAGATCGCCCGCATTCAGACCTCACACGGCTCGAAGTTCGCCGCCTGGCCGCCCGGCGTCTATGAGCGATGGGAGCGGGCCTTCGCAGCGCGGAGCCGAGCCGCGGACATGCCTTGGCGACTTGCGCTCACTGGCGGTGTCTACGGTCGGCGTGGGCGCGGTGCCGGTGGGTGGCGGGTTGGTGGTCGTGGCCGTGGGCGCCGACATCGGCTGGGTGGGTCGCCCCTTCACGTCTGGATGGCGGCCCGCCTCATCATGATGCTCGGTCGTTGCGCCGGCCCGGCGTCGTGGGTCACCGGCGTAGACCGCTGAGCGGGGCACCGACACAGCGCTACCTGAGTTGCGAAGGCCCATGGAGGTTCAACAATGCCAGCTATGACCTGGGCAGACCGTGTTTCCGAACCCTCTGGGCGAGAACGCTCAGCATTCGCGGCGTAACGTCCTTCCTCACCTTGTCACGCACAACGGCGGGCAGGCCGATGAGCAGCGCTCCTTTGAGCGGGCCGTCGGTTAGCTCCACATCCCGGTACGTGCGATTCAATTGCTTGTTGACGGCTTCTTCATGCACTCCGCTGGGCGATCCGCTGAGTTTGCGAACGGATTTCCAAGCATCCGTTGCCAATGTGATGACGTATTCTGGTGCTGGACTGACCAAACACAGCACCCTCTTGCCAACCATCGGTCCATGGTCCCGCAGAGGCTCGGGGATGTCCTTAAGACTGGATGCTCGGTAAGGAACGATATTGCCAGACGGTGTATTCCGAAGGAGAGCAACAGCATCGGGGCCGATGCGTGCCTCCGGCTCCAAGTCGGCTCGCCTTGATGCCTCCATTGCAACGCACGGATCAGCACCCGCCATCACCATCGCAATGCCTTGAACAGCTCTCTGGAGACGATGTTGGCCTCGACTCTGATCGCGGCCCCCATCAAGCCACGAGCTGTCCAAGTAAGCCGAGTATCCCCGCTCCGTGAAGGGAATTTCGTTCTCCCGTCGAGTGGCACAGGAAGGAGGGCCAGCCGGGTTCATTCCGAGGATCACGACTCCGCTGCCTGCCTCAAAGCTCGCAACACTCGAGTACAACAAACAGAAGTTCGGGATCTTGGGGTCGGTTCCCATCCAGCCGTGGACACGGCACTTGGCCGTGCACTCCTCCCGCAATTGCCGTAGTTCTTCCCTGATGCTTGACATTGGCTCTCTTTCCGTCACACGCCAGCTGTCCTGTCCGAGGTTGAGGTCGCCCCGGCGGTCTTCGGGGGGACCGGGAATCAGTCAGATGTTGGCCCGTGGGTCAACTGCTGCAGGAGTCGGTTGACGGCGGCGCCGTCGGCTCGGCCCTTGGTGGCCCTCATCACCTGGCCGATGAAGAACCCGGCCAGCTTCTTGCGGTCGGCGTCGTCGCCGGAGCAGAACCGCCGCCACTCGTCGGGGTTGCTAGCGATCACCTGGTCGACGGTGACAGCCAGATCGTGGCCGGCCATGGCTTGGAAGCCGCGGCGCTCGGAGATCGCCTCCGGCGTCTCGCCCGACTCGACGATGTCCGCCAGGATCTGCTTGGCCTGGGTGGCGGTGACCCGTCCCGAAGCCTCCAGGGCGACCAGCGAGGCCAGGCCGTCCGGCGTCACCTTCGACCAGTCCTCCACCGCCAAGTCGTTGGCCACCCGGGTGACAGTCAATCCCGGGTCTGCCCCGGCCGAGATGGCGGCGAGTACCAAGCCGTCCTGGTCACGCTCCACCAGCAGGGCGGCGTCGGAGGCCGGCACCGCTCCGGCGCCAGCCGCGACGAGCTCGGCCCGGCGGGCTGCGGGCAGCGGCGGCAAGGCGGCGTCGATGGCGGCGACGGTCTCGGCTGACGGGGCCAGCGGCACCAGATCGGGATCCTGGAAGTAGCGGTAGTCCTCGGCGTCCTCCTTGGAGCGGCCCGGCGTGGTGCGACCGCCCGCTTCGTCCCAGTGGCGGGTCTCCTGGCGGGGCCGCTCCCCGCTCGACCACAGGTCGACGTGGCGGCGAGCCTCGAAGGTGATGGCCCGACCGAGTGAGCGCAGCGAGCTCAGGTTCTTGATCTCGCAACGGGTGCGCAGCTCGTCGGAGCCGGTGGGGCGCACAGACACGTTGGCGTCCACCCGCATGGAGCCCTCCTCCATCCGGGCGTCGGACACGCCGATGGACAGCAGGATGGCCCTCAGCTCCCGCACGAAGGCCCGGGCCTGCTCGGCGGTGCGGATGTCGGGGCGGCTCACGATCTCCACCAGCGGCACGCCGGCCCGGTTGTAGTCCACCAGCGCGTAGTCGGCGTCGTGGATCCGCCCGCCGCCACCCACATGGGTGGTCTTGCCGGTGTCCTCCTCGATGTGGGCCCGCTCGATGCCCACCACATGCCCGTCGGGCAGCTTGAGGCGCCCGTCGATGTTGGTGGGCTGGTCGTACTGGGATATCTGGTAGTCCTTGGGCATGTCGGGGTAGAAGTAGTTCTTGCGGGCGAACACCGCCGGACGCACCTCGCACCCGAGGGCCCGGCCCAGGCGCATGGCGAAGTCCACCGCAGCCGCGTTGACCACCGGAAGCGAGCCGGGCAGGCCCAGGCACACCGGGCACACATTGGTGTTGGGCTCGTCGCCGAAGCGGTTGGCGCAGGCGCAGAACAGCTTGGTGGCCGTGCTCAGCTCGACGTGGACCTCGAGACCGACCACGAGCTCCCAGCCGTCGTCGAGGGCCGTCTCGCGCCCGGTGGCGGCCCCGCTCACGGCGCGTTCCCGTCGCCGGGCGCGGCCCGCTCCAGTGCGGCCGCGACCTTGAGGATGAGCCGCTCCGACAGGGCCGGGCCCATGACCTGCACGCCGACGGGGAGACCGTCGTCGCCCCGGCCGAACGGCACCGAGATCGCCGGGTGGCCGGTGAGGTTGGACGGGATGGTGCACACGTCGTTGAGGTACATCAGCAGCGGGTCGGCGGTCTTGGCTCCCAGCTCGAACGCGGTGGTCGGCGCGGTCGGGCACAGCAGGACGTCGACGTCCTCGTAGACGGCGGCGAACTCCTGCAGCATGAGGGTGCGCACTCTCAGCGCCTTGCCGTAGAAGGCGTCGTAGTAGCCGGCGGACAGGGCGTAGGTGCCGAGCATGATCCTGCGCTTGACCTCCGCTCCGAAGCCGGCCGTGCGGGTGGCGACGTTCATCTCCGCGGCGTTGGCCGCGTCGACCCTGAGCCCGTAGCGCACGCCGTCGTAGCGGGCCAGATTGCTGGAGGCCTCCGCCGGGGCGATCAAGTAGTACGCCGACAGGCCCAGCACCGCGGAGGGCACCGACACCGTCCGCACATCGGCGCCGGCCTGCTCCAGGGCCTCGGCGGCGTCCTGCACCCGCGACAGCACGTCGTCGGCCACGCCCTCCACGCCGCCCGCCGCGGGTCCGTCGTTGCCGGTGCGGCCGGTCTCCTGCCGCGGCCCGCCGCCGCAGAGCTCGGCGAGCACCCCGACCCTCAGTCCATCGACGCCGTCGGCGAGCGCCCCCTCCACCGGCTCCTGCGGCCGGTCGAGCGAGGTCGAGTCCAGGGGGTCGTGGCCGGCGATGGCCTGGTAGCAGGCGGCCGCGTCGGCCACGGTTGCTCCGAACGGGCCGATCTGGTCGAGCGAGGACGCGAAGGCGATCAGGCCGTAGCGCGACACCCGCCCGTAGGTGGGCTTCATCCCCACCACACCGCACAGCGCGGCGGGCTGGCGGATGGATCCCCCGGTGTCGGACCCGAGGGCCAGCGCGGCGAAGCCGGCCGCCACGGCCGCGGCCGAGCCTCCGCTGGAGCCTCCCGGCACCCGGCTGGTGTCGCGGGGGTTGCGGGTCGGGCCGAAAGCGGAGTTCTCGGTGGAGGAGCCCATGGCGAACTCGTCGAGGTTGGTCTTGCCGACGATCACCGCGCCCGCGGCCCTCAGGCGCTCGACGACGGTGGCGCTGTACGGGGGCCGCCAGCCCTCGAGCATCCGCGACGAGCAGGTGGTGGGGATGCCCCGGGTGCAGAGGTTGTCCTTCAGGGCCACCGGCACCCCCGCCAGGGGCCCCACCGGCTCGCCCCGGTCCAGCGCGGCATCGACGCGGTCGGCGTCGGCGAGAGCCTCCTCGGCCAGCACCAGGTTGAAGGCGCCTATCTCGCCGTCGCCCTCGCCTATGCGGTCCAGGCAGTCCTCCGCCACGGAGCGGGCGGTGCGCTCCCCGGAAGCCACCGCCGCGGCGACGCCCAACGCAGTCACGACGCTTCCTCCCCGATCGCCGGCCGCTCGAGCCGCCTCCGCCGACTCACGGCACCTCACCCATCGGCGGCCGCTTGAGCCACCCTCGTCGACTCACGGCGCCTCGCCCAGAATCGGCGGCACCCGGAACTGGCCCTCTGCCACCGACGGCGCCTGGGCGAGGACCTCGTCGCGCGCCAGCGACGGCCGCACCTCATCGGCTCTGGTCACGTCGGTGAGCGGCTGAGGATGAGACGTGGGCTCGATGCCGGAGACGTCCAGCGCCTCGACGTCGGCCGCGTGGTCGAGCACGGCCGACAGCTGCGCGGCGAGTTCGTCGAGTTCGCTGTCGCTGAAGCGCAGCCGGGCCAGCCGGGCTACGTGGGCGGCCTCGTCTCGGCTGATTCGACCGGACACTCAGGCAATATAGCCGGAGGGTTACCCGGCCTCGGAGGGGCCGTCCGACACCAGCAGGTCCACCGCGGCGCCCACCTCCAGTTCGTATACGCCGTCGGGCACGTCGAGTCCGACCACCAGGCCGGGCGGGACGACAGGATCGTTGACGAGCGTCTCGCCGGACGGGTCCAGGCCCAGGTCCTCGAGCTCGTCGGTGGCGTCCTGCACCGTCATGCCGTAGAGGAAGCGCAGGTCCGACACCGGTATCAGCGGCTCGCCCAGCGACACGAACAGGTCCAGCGTGGCCCCCTCGACCAGGGAGACACCCGCGGGAGGCTCGGTGCGCACCACCCGGCCGCGGCCGGTGCCGGGCTCGCGCACCAGTATCTCGTTGACCTCCCAGCCCAGGTCGACCGCGACCGGCATCGCGTCGGCAAGCGTCCGGCCTTCCAGCTCGGGCACCGCCGGGTGGTCCGCGCCTCTCAGGAACAAGGTCCAGACCCCGGCTGCAGCCCCGCCGAGAACCAGGATCGCGGCCAGGACGATTCCCGGCCAGCGCCAGCGGGGAGCGTCGTCGAGCGGTACCGCCGAACGCTCCGACACCGAGGGGCCGACCCGCGCGAAGTCCTCGGTCCGATCGAAGGCCGCTGCGGCCGAAGCGACCGGAGGGCTGTACTGGGACGGGAGAGGAATCGGATCCGGCCGCGGGAGGAGGTTCGCCACTCTCAGCAACTCCTCGGCCAGGTCTGCCGCGCTCAGCCGCTCGGCGGGTTCAGCCGCGGCGGCCCGCGCCAGCACCGCATGCAGGGGGCCGAGCGCGCTCAAGGAGGCCGCGGAGGCATCGTCACCGTCGTCGGAGGTCAGGACCCTGGATCCGGTCACGGCCTCGCAGAGGAGCAGCGCCAGGTCATGCACGTCCTGGGTCTGCTCCAGCGGCGAGTAGCTCCGAGCAGCCGCTCCTTGCTCGTGCGAGCCCTCCTGCGGCTCGGTCGCCGGTTCGGCGCCAGTCTCTGCCGGGCCGCCGGGAGGCGTCTCTCCGGCACCTGAGGAGGCATCCCCGGGATCCTCTGGAGCGTCACCGTCCTCTGGAGCGTCATCGTCCTGAAGGGCCTCAGGATCCTCTGGGGCGTCATCATCCTGAAGGGCCTCAGGATCCTCCGGGGCGTCATCGTCGCCGGTGGCGGCCGGCGCGAGCGCCGCGGACAGTCCGAGGTCGGAGATGTAGGGGCGGGCACCGGAGTCGAACAGGATTGCCGAAGCCCCGAGACCCAGGTGGGCCCGGCCGCCGGCGTGGATGTTCACCAGGGCCCGGGCCGCCTCCAGTCCCATCGCCAGCGCCTGCGACGGCGTCAGCCGGTGCCCTGCGCCCAGGAGCATGACCAGGCTGCCGCCGGTCAGATACTCGGTGACGGAGTAGGGCTGAGGGTCCAGACCCCAGTCGTACACGGGCAGGACCCGGGGATGGTTCAACAGCGACGTCGGCCTCATCTCGGCCGCGAAGCGGTCCCGGAAGCTGGTGTCATCGGCTATCTCGACCTTCAGGATCTTGAGGGCGACACGCCGGTGCAGCGTCAGATCCTCAGCCAGGTAGACCCGGGCGTTCGAGCCCTCGCCGACGAACTCCAGCAACCGGTAGCGGTCGCCGAAGGCTCGCAACGATTCTGCCGGGGAGACCATCATCGCCACGGTACCGCCGTGGGACGTGCGCAAGGGTCCGGCCAGGGTCCGGTACCGTGCGCTGCGAGATGGCTACGAACGGGCAGGGGCCCGACTCCCCGCCGCCGCGCCTGCGCAGCCCGATGCGGATCCGGGCAGGCATCGTCGCGCTCGCGTTGCTGGGGACAGCGGGCTTCGTCGTGGCCGCGCTGGTCGGCTCGGACGACGAGGACCCCGGCCGCGCCGCCACCGCGGGTCCTGCGGTGGACCGGGTGATCCCCAATCCCGGCGACGAGGTGCTCCAGCAGCAGCGGGTCGGAGTGGTCCTCGACGCCCGCTACCGGCTCTCCTCGATGGTGATCCTCCCCAACGACAACGCCACCGAGGGCGTGGACGTGACCGCCGAGGTCGACCACATGGAGGGCCTCAACCGCTTCGAGTTCGCGCCCGGCGAGGGCCGCCTCATCGAGGCCCTGTCGCCGGACACGAACTGCGTGATCGCGAGATTCGTGCTCATCGCCCGCCCCGAGGAGTCCGACACCGTCCGCTGGTGCTTCGAGGTCTCCTAAGCCCTGCTGTCGATCAGACGCTGCTGCTTGTAGCGGGGCGTGTCGGAGCGGCCATCGAGGTCGAGGTATCCGGGCACCCCCTCGTGTGGGGTGTCCAGGTAGATCTTGGCTTCAGGCGACCCGAAGAACGGGCGATGACGACGGTGCTGGTGGATTGCGGGAGGCGAACTACCGGATCTACGGCGCCCGCAAGCTATGGAAGGCCGCACGCGCCGGCTATCGAATTGTCAGAGACTAGGTGTCAGTTCGCGTGAGGCTATTGGCGCGTGATGCGGGCGGGCCGCCGCCGGGTGCGCACCACCAGCCCCCGACGCTGCCACGCGAGGGCCACTCAACAACATGATGGGGGCGAGGTTGGGCACCTGCGGCGCTGCGAGGGGCTCCGCCCTCAGTGTTCGATGGCTGTCACCACCCCCATGTTCTCGGCGGCTCGGCGGCCTTGTGACCGTCGGCCTACACCGGGACCCCTACGGCCATCAACTTCGGCCTGTACGCTGACACCACTGGTCAGAACACCGTCGAACAACCCCATCCACTTTGAAGGGGGTAGCCGCTGTGCCCAACGCAAAGCCTCGAGACATGCGAGCAGGATACGACCTCTATGTCAGGCGCAATGGTGCAATCCGCCTGGAGGAATTGAACGTTACACTGGAACAGTCCGGATATGGACCAGTGTCCGCTAGGGCGATCGATCATTTTGGCAAGCTGCTGAAGACTGGCTTTGATCGATACATCCCCATCAATCGATACGATGTAGCCCGCTCCTATCGTCCATACGAGAATCTGTCCTTGCTGAGCCGATACAGATACAGACCGACGCACCAAGAAGTAGAGATTCGATTCCACAAGAAGGACAGGATCCAATCTGCGGCCGGGATCATTACACATGTAGGAGATGCCGGAGCAGTTGTTCAGTTCTCAGATCAAGAAGTGGTTGATGATTTGTGTAGATTGAAGCCCAGACCTGGAGATGAAATGGTCGTACAATTCACAGCGACTAATGAGACAATCCCATCTCTCGCTACAGATGTCGATCTCTCTCAGACTCCTGCCATTGTAGAAGTCGAATACTTGAGATTGCTCTCTGTCGGAATCCTTGGAGGATCTCAGCCACTGCAAGTCGCGAACGCTGAGTTTACTCTCGTATCTGAGGAGGGTCATGCTGCCAACATAGATGTGGTAGGACGACGCATCCACCATTTCTTCGATTTGCTGGAAGGATTGAGAGCCATACTTAATGAAGTCGGACGTCATGCGGCTGAACCTGTCTATGCCCCGCCTCCTGTTGTGGATGAAATCAGGATGGCTTCCCCCACGTTACTTGTATTGCAGGTGCCTATTGAACTCATTTCGTTGCTGCCTCTGTCTCTGCTTGGTGGAATGATCTACCTACCGAAGGCGATCGCAGCTCGCAAGTCTTGGCATGAGGGAAGCCTAATCAAGGAGGAACGCATTCGCAAGAAATCGGAAGCTAGGGCATTAGGACGTAGTCTCGATAGGGGACATCTGGATGATGTCCATAACGAACTCAGAAAACAGATTCGCGCGGACCACCCGACGTCTTCCATCTCAGGCGACGATATTGATACGATGATTCAGGCCTATGCGCTTCCTCCCTGTTCAGCGCTGGAACGGACCGACATACGGGAGATAACCGTTACGATCAGATTCCTTGGGACATCAGAACAAGAATAGTTGCCGAGTGTGAGCCATCCGTGTGCAAGGCTAGCGTGTTGAGAACGGACCAAAAATCGACTTGAGCCTAAGTTCAAGTTGAATTGACTCTTCGTCGTGTACCGACTCTCGGATCGGTTCGTCAGGAAACACATCCACTGTACGACCGGTCGCGGACATCCAGTCGACGAGGGCGTCGACCCAGCGGCCCTCCATTAGAGCGTCCCGGATGGCAGTAAGGTGGCTTCCTAGCCGCTTCGGATCTGTGGACGCTATCAACTCAAGGGCGACTGCCTGGTTTAGACCTTCTTCGTCGCGTGCGATCAAGACCTCTGGTTCTGCTCCATCCTCGTGAATGACAGCGTACACGACCCGCTGTAGGCGACGCTCGCGGTCGATGGATGCATCGCTCATCGGCTCAGCAATCGCCTCGAGCGAGGCCCGCGAGTTGCTGGAGATCGTTGGGTGAGAGCATGCGGATGACAGCTCGGACCGGCCTGTCGGGCCCGATGAGCGATCTGAGGGCACGGTGCCCGGCACTGTTGGGCGCCGGTCGATCCGTCGTCAGGAGTACAACAGGGGTGTCCGGCTCGACCGTGTGCAGCACAGACGCCTTGCCGAGCGCCTTCCAGAGAGTGTCTGTACGGCGCAACCCGGGGCGCTGCGTGACGCTGAAAGCACCTGACACGTCGAAGAACCACTTGCGGCCCGACTGGTCAAGAGCCTCGAAATTGACTTCGACACCGCAGGATTTCTTGACCTTCTCTTCAAGGCATCGGAAGCCGCACTGGAGCAGAATCGCCTTAGCCATCACTTGGGCCTTTCGTCCCTCCCGTCCGGCCCTCGCCTGAAAGTCGTCCATGTCACCAGGATTCGGGGTACCGACCACATGAGGAGAACTGCCGTTCGAGGACACTGACGATTCGTCCAGGTCCATGAAGAACTGCTGCTCGCCGTTGCGTCTTGAAGACGGGGGCACCGTCACCGTCCAGTTCAGTTCGTCCGAGCGGCCGGCTAGCCCTTGCCGCTCATCGTCAAGTCGTTGTTCTGCCAACTCGATGTACGCGGCATCAGTGTCGAAGCCAATGTATCGGCGACCGGTGCGTACGGCAGCGACCGCCGTCGTGCCAGCTCCCATGAAGGGGTCAAGGACCAGATCGCCGCGGTAGGTGTATAGCTCGATCAGCCGCTTGGGCAGTTCGACTGGAAATGGCGCGGGGTGCCCAACGCGAGTGGCCGACGCCGGGGGTATGTCCCAAACGTCGATGGTGGCCTCCATGAACTCATCGACAAAGGCGGAGCCATCCGACGGCAGGCCCGCCTCGGCGCGTGCGGCAGCCGGCCGCGCCCGGTCGAAACGGCCCTTGGACGCGATCACCACCCGCTCGGTGAGATCTCGCAGCACGGGATTTCCGGGCCGCTGGAAGCTGCCCCACGCGCAGCTGCCGGTAGCGCCCTTGGCCTTCTGCCAAACCACCTCACCACGCAGCAGCAGTCGCAGCCGGTCCTGCAGAATCGCGATCACATCTGCGGACAGGGAGCGATAGGGACGCCGCCCCAGGTTGGCGACGTTCACCGCGATCCGTCCGCCCGGCTCCAGTTTGCGCACGCACTCTCTGAAGACCTCCTCCAGCATTTTCAGATAGTCGACGTAGCTGGCGGGAACGTGGCCCTGCCCTACGGCCTGCTCGTACTCCTTGCCCGCGTAGTACGGCGGCGAGGTCACGACGAGCGCGACCGAGTCGTCCGCTACGTCGCCGTACACGTCCATGTTCCGGGCGTCGCCCACCCAGAGACAGTCGGTGCTCGCATGGAGCGCAATCTTGTCGTCGTCGCAGATCTCCGGCACCGGGAACCGCTCGTAGAACGCCGAGGCGTCGTGCGCCTCGCGGCGGCTCACACCGAAGTTGGACGTAGATGTGCTCCGCCTACGCCCGTTTGGCGCACTCACGGCCCGTCAGGCCAGCGGACGTTGGCCGCGTGGCTGGGCAGCATGGTCAGGAAACCGTAGAGGATCACGGCACGAAGCTACATGTCCCGTACGACACCGACTCTGGAGCTGAGGATCCTCGCGGTAGTGAAACTCAATTCGCACATCAGAACTCTACCGTGCGCAAGGTTCAAATGCCAGCATTGTGACTCCGGTTTCGGGCTCGCGAACAGACGCCATCGAAGATTCCCAACATCTGTACCCTCAATATAAAAAGACTTCAGGCAGCCGGCCCGGTACCCAGAGTGGGATGGCTACCAAGCCCGCTGTGCCCGCGGCCAGGCCCGAGGCTCACCGGGCGCTGGCGTCGCGGTCCTCCGGGGCAAGCACCGCGACCTGCGACAGGCCAATGAGCGACCTCTCCAGTACACGTCGCCCACCATGACCACTCGATTGCCCCATCAGCCAGCCAACAAGCTGCTAACGAAGATTAGACCACAGCGGCCGCGACAGCCCCGACGACGCCCAGATAGGACCTCGACCTGGGACCGCCATAATAAGGCAGTGGGGCGATTCTCGGCCTCGGCGGCACCTACGGACCCGGTTCACGCGCTGGCCTGTGCCATGTACGGATCCGTCTCCGACGCGAACGAGGGCGCTTCTGTCTGTAGCGGATCGCGAGGGTCGCCCAGTCATACCCCGAAGCCGTCGCTAATGCGGTGAGCTTGATGCGGTCGTCAGCCATCGAGCATCGAGCGGTGGGCCGCCGATCACCCGAGCCGATCTGCGATTCCCCGTAGACGAGCGCTACCGTCACCGACCCTACACGTCGCCGCTGGCGAGGCGGCCGAGACGCTCCAAGTCCTCGAGGTCTCCCATCTCGATCACGGCGCGGATCGGCTTGCCCGCGCCGGTGACCGCATCGAGGGCACTCTGCCCGGCGCTGTTCGGGGCCGGGCGGTCGGTGGTCAGAAGCACCAGCGGCTCCCTAACAGGCCGCGAGTGCAGGACGGCCGCCCTCCCGATTGATTTCCACAGCGTGTCCGTGCGGCGAAGCCCGGGACGTTGCGTCACGCTGAAGGCACCCGACACGTCGAACAGCCATCGGTGGCCCCGCTGGTCCAGCGCCGAATAGTTGACCTCGACGCCGCCGTCGAGCGACACCCTCTCCTGGATGTCACAGAATCCGCTCTCGGCCAGCACGACCCAGGCCAACTCCTGGGCCTTGCGCCCCTGCCGCACCGCCCGAGCCTGAAAGTTGTCATCAGCCAAGTCCGGATCAGTGGGTTCGGTCGGCAGGTGTTCGCCGTTGGGCTGGGGCGGGGAGAGCCCGGCGGGAGGATCGAACAGCCGCGACTGGCGGCCGTTGGCTCCCGCCACCTCCCTCAACTTCCGCCGCTCGGTGTCCGAGCGACGTGTGAGCTGCTCGGGTTCGGATGATGTGCGCTCCTCAGCGAGGGCGACATGACCAGCGTCCGTGTCTGGTTGGCGGGCGCCTCTGCCGCGGCGCGGCGTCGAGGATGGGCCCGACAGAGTCACGGGCCTGAACCTACATCGCCCATGCGACACGGTGGCGGAGGCCCGCGGGGATCGCGCCTAGGGGAGTCGGCCGGTCTCCAACAGCTTCCGGAATGCGGCCTCGTCGATCACGGGGACACCGGAGGACTCGGCCTTGCGCACCTTGGAGGCACCGGGGTCCGCGCCCACCACCAGAGCGGTGGTGCGACCCGACACCGAGCCCGGCGACGACCCGCCCCTGGCCACGACGGCCTGCTTGGCCCCGTCGCGGCTGAAGCCCTCCAGCGTGCCGCTGACCACCACCGACATGCCGGCCAGAGTCTGGGCCAGGGCCTCGCCGGCCTCCGCGCCGCCGGGCTCGTCGACCTCCATGCGCAGCCCGGCCGCCCGCAGCCCCTCGATGAGCTCGCAGTTGTGCGCGTCGTCGAACCAGGCCCGCACCGACTTCGCGATGATCGGTCCGAACCCCTCGACCTCGGCCAGGGCCTCCTCATCGGCGGTCAGGATGGCGTCGACGTCGCCGAACGCGGCGGCCAATACCCGAGCGTTGACCTGGCCGATCTCGGGGATGCTCAGCGCGAACAGCAGACGCGACAGGGGCTGCTGCTTGCTGGCCTCGATGGAACGGCGCAGGTTGTTCACCGAGACCTTACCGAAGCCCTCCATCTGCTCGATGCGTTCGAAGTCGAGCGAGTACAGCCCGACCACGTCGCCCAGCAGCCCCTCGCCGACGAACCGGTCGATGTTGCGCTCGCCGAGGAACTCGATGTCCATCGCGGCCCGGCCGACGAAGTGCTCGATGCGGCCCCGGATCTGGCGGCGGCACTGGTAGTTGACGCACTGCGTGGCCGACATGCCCTCGGCCCGCTGCAGCGGCTGCTCGCACACCGGACAGTCCCGCGGGAACACCCACGGCTCGGAGCCGGCCGGCCGCTCGGACAGCACCGGCCCGACCACCTCGGGGATCACCTCACCGGCCCGCCGCACGATCACGGTGTCGCCGGGCCGGACATCCTTGGCCGTCACCTGGTCCTCGTTGTGCAGCGTGGCCGTCGCCACCGTCACCCCGCCGACGAACACGGACTCCAGCCGGGCGAACGGGGTGGCCTGCCCGGACGGGCCGATCGACACCTCGATGTCGAGCAGCCTGGTGGTGCGCTCCTCGGGAGGGAACTTGTAGGCGATCGCCCAGCGGGGCGCCTTGGCGTCCACTCCCAGGCTGGCCTGAAGTCCGAGATCGTCGACCTTCACCACCAGGCCGTCGAACTCGTAGTCGAAGTCGTGGCGGCGGCGCTCGAAGTCGGTGACGTGGGCCTCCACCGCGGCCAGATCCTCCAAGCACACCGAGTGCTCGTTGACGGGCTGGCCCAGCGACGCCAGCCATTGGAGCGTCTGTGTGTGGGAACCGAAGGCCGGGGCGCCCTCGGCATAGCCGAGCTGGTAGCACCAGAACGACAGGCCCCGCTCGGCCGTCACCCTGGCGTCCTTCTGGCGCAGGGAGCCCGCCGCCGCGTTGCGGGGGTTCACATAGGCCTTCTCGCCCCGCTCGGCCTGGCGGTGGTTGAGCGCCTCGAAGGTGGACAGGCGCAGGATCACCTCGCCCCGCACCTCCAGCACGGCCGGGATCGGCTCGTTCTCGTCCGGCGCCTTCAGACGGATCGGAACGTCGGCGATGGTGCGCACCGCGTGGGTGACGTCCTCGCCGGTGCGGCCGTCGCCCCGGGTGGCTGCTCGCACGAGCACGCCGTCCTCGTAACGAATCGAGATGGCCAGCCCGTCGAACTTCAACTCCACCGCGTAGGCGCCCACGGCCGCAGCCGCGGTGTCGACGGCCTGCACATCCTCCGACGCGAACAGCGGCTCAGCGCGGGCGCTGGAGGCCACACCGGCCAGCTTCGCGTCGTCGACAGGTTGCGCTTCCTCGGTCGCCAACTCCCCGTCGGCGCCGGGCGTTGCCGCCGCGGTGGCGGCCAAGGCTCGACGCACCCGCTCGTTCCAGGCCCGCAACTCGCCCAAGTCGAGAGCGTTGTGCAACGACATCATCGGGGGCTCGTGGTTCACCGGCGCGAAGGCGGTGTCGGGCGGGGCGCCCACCCGCTGGGTGGGTGAACCGGAGTGGACCAGTTCGGGATGCCGGTCCTCCAGTGCCCTCAGCTCAGCCAGCAACGCGTCGAAGTCACCGTCAGGGATCTCCGGCTTGCCGGCGTAGTACCGCGCCGAGTGATGGTTGAGCGACGCCTGCAGCTCCCGGACCCGGGCCGCAGATCCGACCGGCACCGAACGGTCCGAGTCGTCGGGTCCGACGCCGTCTGCGGCGGAGGCACGCACAGAGACTCTCGACGCGTCCGGCCCGCCGTCCTCGACGGCTGGGGCTGCCTCGGGCGTGTCGGTAGGCGTGTCGGTGTCGGCCATTTTCGGGAGACTACATCTCCGCAGTGACAGGCCTGCGGCCTCCACAGCATCCGTCCAGTGCCATACTTCGGCCGTGCGAGGCGACACGCGGCAGGCCGAGAGGACCCGGGCCAGGATCGCGTCGGCGTTGCGCGCCGGCGCGGGGGCAGTCTGGCTGGTTGTCGGTGTGTGCGCCCTGATCGGTGACCTGGTCCATCCCGTGCTGCGCCCCGACGGCGGCGCAGCCCACACGACGGTGATCGTGGTGATGTGGCTCGCCTACGTCCTGGTGCTGGCGGCGATCGTGCTGCCGGGGCCTCGGGCGCTGACCGTGGTCCGCATCGGGGTGCCCGCCGGGGCCCTGTTGGTGGCGCTCGCTCCGTCGTACGAACCCGCCGTCGTCGTCGGGCTCGCCGCAGGGCTGCTCGGCGCGGTCGTGGTGGTGCAGCCGGCCTACGCGGAGGCCCAGGTGGACGCGTCCAGCTACGGCGACGAGCGCCGCTTCCTGCTGCGCCCGCCCGCACCCGTGATCGGCGCGCTGGTGGCTCCCCTGTGGGGGATCTCGGTGGCCGGCGTGGCAGCCGGGCCCGTGCTGTTGGCCGACCAGGGCTGGGCGGCGGGGATAGCGGCTGCCTCGGTCGGGCTGCCCGCGGCCGCGTTGGCGGCGCACTCCCTGTTCCGGTTGGCCCTGCGATGGCTGGTCTTCGTGCCCAACGGGCTGGTGGTTCACGACCATCTGGCGGTGGCCGAGCCTCTGCCCCTGGGCCGTCGAAGCGTCGCCTCGATCGGCCCGGCGCGCGCCGACACCGCTGCGACCGACCTCACCGCCCACGCATTCGGCATGGCTCTGGAGCTGCGCCTCGCCGAGCCCGTGAAGGCCGGCGTGAGGATCGGCCGCAATCACAGCGAGGAGCGGTCGCTCACCGCTCTCCTGGTGTCCCCGAGCCGCCCCGCCGCGGCGCTGGCCACTGCCGAGCGCCGCGGCCTCGAGATCGCCTGAACCCTGTTGATGAAGTGATGATATGATGCAGAGATGCGGACAACGATCGACTTCCCACCCGATCTGCACGCCTTGGCGAGAGAACTGGCCCATCAGCAGAACAAGACGATGAGCCAGGTCATCGTCGAGTGCGTCCGGAAGGCGCTCGACATAGCTCCCAGCCGAGCGTCCCAGATCGACACGACCACCTCAGGATGGCCCATTGTCAGGCTTGGTCACCCCGTCACGGCAGAGGATGTGCGATCGCTGGAGGACGAGTGGTGAGGCCGGCGGGGGACGTGTGACCGCAGTCCTGGCCGACGGCAACGTCCTGATCGCGCTGACCGTCCCGGACCACATCCATCATCGGCAGGCTCAACGGTGGCTCCACGGCCACGACGACCGGCTCGCCACCTGCCCGATCACACAGGGAACGCTGCTGCGCTTCCTGCTGCGCAAGGGCATCGGGACAACCAGTGCGCTGGCTGCCCTGGACAGGATCGCGGCGCTGCCCCAGCACACCTTCTGGCCTGACGAGATCAGCTACACCCCCAGGGTGTTGGCCGGAGCCATCGGCCATCGCCAGGTCACCGACTCATACCTCGCCGCGCTGGCGGACCACTTCGGGGGCTCGCTCGTGACGCTCGACAAGGGTCTGGCCGCGCTGCACCCCGACACGGCCGTGCTGATACCGACCTGACCGCCCGAGAACCTAACCCGGGAGCCGGCGGACCGGGCGGGCGGCGGTGCCGCCGCCGACGACGAGATCGCCTGCGTAGGCGACGACGCTCTGGCCGGGGGCCACCGCCCGGCGGGGCTCGGCCCAACGCACCGCGGTGCCGTCGGCTTCGATGACGGCGGCATCCGCCGCGCCGTGAGCGGAGGTCTGGACGTGCACGGCTCCGTTCACTGGCCCGTTCGCCCAGCGCCAGTCCTCCAGGGGCGTGGCCGGGCAGTCGAGGGCGGCTCGGTCCCCCACGGTGACGGTCGCCGAACCGGCGTCCACGTCCAGCACGTAGCGGGGCGACCCGTCGCCTACCGCGCCGAGTCCCCGGCGCTGGCCGACTGTCACCAGCTCGAGCGCCTCGACGGTGCCGACCTGCTGGCCCGCGGTATCGACCACCCGCCCCGAGCGCATCGGGATCCGCTCGCCGAGGAACTTCCGCCGACCCGCCGACGCGGTGATGAAGCAGACGTCCTGGCTGTCGGGCTTGGACGCGGTCACCAGTCCCCGGGCCTCGGCCCGGCGGCGCACCTCGTCCTTGGCCATCTCCCCCACCGGCAGCAGCAGCCGGTCCAGCACCGGGGCGTCGAGCATGTGCAGCACGTAGGACTGGTCCTTGGCGGCGTCGACGCCACGGGCGATCCGGGGGCCGCCGGCCGTGTCGGCGATGCGGGCGTGGTGGCCGGTGGCCACAAGCTCGAACCCGAGCGCGTCGGCCCGGCGCAGCAGCCGGCGGAACTTGATGTGGCGGTTGCACTCCACACACGGATTCGGGGTGCGGCCCATGGCGTGGTCGGCCACGTACGGCTCCACGACGTGGCGCTCGAAGTCGTCGCCGAAATTGAAAACGTGGTGCTCGACGCCTAGCTGGTCGGCCACCCAGCGGGCATCGTCGACGTCGGACACCGAGCAGCAGCCGGTGTCGCTGGGACCGCCCCACAGCTTCATGGTGACCCCGGCCACGTCGTAGCCGGCCTCGATCAGGAGAGCCGCCGCCACCGAGGAGTCGACCCCGCCCGACATGGCCACCAGCACCCGCTGACGGCGGAGGCGTCGCGATGACCCGGTCACGTCAGCCTCCCCCGAAGCGGTCGAGTCGCTCGACCGACGCCGAGACGACCTCGACGGCCCGCTCAACGTCGGCGGCAACGCTGGTGTGCCCGAGCGACAGCCGCAGAGACCCCAGCGCGACCTCGCGGGGCACTCCCATGGCGGCCAGCACATGGGACGGGTCCTGGGCGCCGCTGGAACACGACGAGGCGGCCGAGGCCCGCACCCCGGCCGCGTCCATCAGGAACAGCAGTGCCTCGCTCTGCACCCCGGTGATGCACACGTTGGCGATGCCGGCCGCGATGTGGCTGCGGTCGCCGTCGGTGCGGGCCGCCGTTACCTCCACGCGGTCGCCGAGCCGGTCCGTCAGGCCGTCGATCAGCGCGTCCCGCAGGACGCTGAGCCGCTCGACGCTGCCGTCGCGCTGCTCGGAGGTCTCGGCCAGCGCGGCCGCGAACGACACCGCTCCGGCCACATCGGGCGTTCCGGCCCGCCGGCCCCGCTCCTGACCGCCCCCGACGATCAGCGGGTCGAGCTCCACGCCGTCGCGCACCACCAGCACCCCGGTCCCCACCGGCGAGCCCACCTTGTGCCCGGTGACCGACACGAGGTCGTAGCCGGCGGTCTCGGAGGCCACATCGATCCAGTTCACGGCCTGGACGGCGTCGGTGTGCAGCAGCGCCCCCGGAGCGAGGCCGCGCACCACCCGGGCCACCTCGGGCAAGGGCGTGATCGAGCCGGTCTCGTTGTTGACCGCGATCACCGAGACCACCGCGACGCCGCCGTTGCGGGCACCCAGCACGTCGGCCAGGGCCTCCAGGTCGATGATGCCCCGCCCGTCCACGCCCACGAAGACTCCCCCGGCGCGCTCGACCGGGTCGTGCACCGCGTGGTGCTCGGCCTCGGTGGTCACGGCCGCCGCCCCGCAGCCCCGGAGCCCGAGAGCGCCCCGCACGGCCATGTTGTCGGCCTCGCTGCCTCCCGAGGTGAACACGATCTCGCCGGGGTCGGCACCGAGGGCGGACGCCACCCGGCTGCGAGCCTCGTCCAGCGCTCGGCGAGCCTCCCTGGCGGCCCGATGGGATCCGGTCGGGTTGGCGTGATGCCTCTCGGCGGCGGCCAGCCAGGCGTCGCGGGCCGCGGGCCTCAGCGGCGTGGACGCGGCGTGGTCGAGATAGGTCTCCGGCGCCCCGGACGGCTCATCCACCCCGCCATCCTACGCGGGCGCCGAACCGTCACCCGGCGGCGCCCCGCACCCGGGCTAGGCGACCAGGTCCACTACCCCGGAGATCAAGTCCCGCAGCGGCAGGGCGAGGACCGATCCGAGCACCAGGAGCGCCGACAGCATGCCGCCCAGAGCCACCGTCACCCACCCAGGAGCGTTGCGGTGCTCGAATCGCAGCATCACCGCACCCATGAACGCGCCCGCGATGAGTCCGCCGAAGTGGCCGCCTATCGACACCCGCGGGATCAGCAGCGTGAAGACGACGTTGATCATCAGCAGCGGGGCCAGCGGCGAGCGCCAGATGCTGCCGCCGACGGCGCGATGCACCAGCACCGTGGCCCCCATCAGGCCGAACACCGCTCCCGACGCGCCCACGGTCGGCGAGTTCGGCGACAGCAGCAGCACGCCGAACGATCCACCGAGCATCGACACCACATAGAGCGACAGGAAGCGGGCCTTCCCGAAGCCCGGCTCGAGCATGTGCCCGAGAATCCACAGGATGTACATGTTGAACGCCAGGTGGAAGATCCCGTCGTGCAGGAACGCCGCGGTGACCAGCCGGTAGTACTCCCCGGTGTCCACTCCGATCAGGCTGACGGCGCCGCCGTCGACGAGCCGGGCCCGGGCGAACAGGCCTCCGTCGATGAGCAGGCTCTGGTCGAGGCGGGTGATGCCCCGAGCCGAGCCGCTGAGGACGATCGAGTACAGGTAGGCCAGCGCGTTCAGGCCCAGCAGCACTTGAGTGACCAGCGGGCGCGATGGGTGCGCCGCCATCATCGGTGAGACCGTCACCGGCCGGGCGCCGCGCGGGGCGGAGCATTCCGGGCAGTGGAACCCGACCGACGCCTGGTGCATGCAGCTGGGGCAGATCGGGCGGTCGCAGCGCTGGCAGCTCACACCGCCGCGGCGGTCGGGATGCCGGTAGCACTGGCGCGCGGGGGGCGGCCCCACCACCTCGGGCGTCTCGCTCACGGCTCGGCACCGTAGCGGCGCAGGCCGCTGGGGCCACTAGCGTCTTCGCTGCGCTCACGGGCCGCTCGGGCCACGGCCTCGCGCCGTGCGGGCCTGGTTGTCCCGCTCATTCGCTCGGCCTCTGAGCCGGCTCGCGGTGCTAGAGCGAGACGAACGTCTCGCTCATGCCGAGGGCGTTGACCTCCACCACCTCGGTCACGCCCGGCACCCGGTCGCGCATGATCCGCTCGATGCCCGCCTTGAGGGTCTGGGTGGACGCCGGGCAGGTGACGCAGGCGCCGTGGAGCTCGACGGTGACGATCCCGGTGGCCTCGTCGACGTCGACGAGGTCGATGTCTCCCTCGTCGGCCTGGATGGCCGGCCGGATGATCTTGATGATCTTCTCCACTTCGGCCTGCACAGGCCCAGTCTCGCAGCGCCCAGCCCCAACTCCGACCCCCGCACTCCTCACCATCGAAAGACGCTTATCGTCGCGGGCGGCGTGCAACGCTAGGTTGATCGAGAACGCAAGAGAGGTCTCGGCAGGGAGGCGATGTGGGCGATGTAATCGCGCTGCTGGATCGCGACGTGTACAGCATGAACCAAGTGGATCGCCTGTTGGACCTGTCGTCCGGCACGGCGGCTCGCTGGATTGACGGCTACACGCGTCTGGATCGTCGCTACGAGCCCCTGGTCAGAGTCGAGTCGACCGGCTCAGAGATCGTCACTTGGGGGGAGTTCGTGGAGTCGCGCCTCATCTCGGAGTACCGGCGCCAGGGAGTGTCGGTGTTCCGGATGCGTCCGGCAATCGCGTCCCTCCGGGAGCACTTCGGAACGTTGTATCCACTGGCCGCCGCACAGCCGTTCGTGAGTGCCGAGGGGCGGGAGCTGGTGCTCAAGGTGCAGCAGGAGACGAACCTGCAGCCTTCTCTTCGGCTGGTGGTCCGCAACGGGCAGATCATCGCTCCATCGATGGAGGTCCTCCGTTTCCGGCAAGCCGCCGACTACGACGGGGGCGACACGGTGAGCAGATTCCGTATCGCTCAGAACGTTGTGATCGATCCCGAGTACGCGTCGGGCGAGCCAACAATCTCTGGGCGTCGCCTGCGGGTGGCAACGCTCGTCGAGGCGTTGGCGGCGGGTGAGCGGCCAGACGCCGTCGCGGAGATGTGGGGCGTTACCTGCCAGGCCGTAGAGGACGCGGTGCGCTGCTCGAACGTTGCGTGAGATCCGCGGCCTCTTCGCCGATGAGAACATCCTCCCCGTAGGGCGGAGGTTGGCGGGTCTCGCCGAGGCTGGAACGGTCCTCTACGTGGGGCATCGAGACATCCCGGAATTGCCGCCGGGAGCTACGGACACCGAGATCTTCGAAGTGGTCGGAGCGCACGGCCGAGACCTGCTGTTCATCACCCGCGACAAGAAGATCAGAACACGACCAGTCGAGCGCCCTCGCGTTCAGCCGCGGACCCCCACCATGCTCACTCCGACCTCCAACGCGAAGCGCCACACAATTCGCCCTGACCCAGTAGGCGCCTGTTGCTAAGTTGGATGCCACCACTCAGTTGCGGCAAGCATCTCGTACCCCACCCGCTCTTGGGCGATGCGAGTCCGTGCCTGTAGCACCCTCGTCGCAATGGGGCGCAGATCCGGAGTAAGCACTTCCACAAGGGAAGCGTCGAATGACCTCGGGGCCTTGCTGTGGGTACTCGGCTTGCAGGAGAGCATCAGGCGCCACAGGGTGGGGTGTGCTCGCGTCGGGATGCCGATATCGGTACCAGCGTTGATCACGTTTCGGGTTATGGTCAGGCCGTTGACATCAAGGTCTCCCCAGTAGTCGACGGCATTGATAGCGACTGAGAGGTCGTGAACGGATGCCAAAGTCGATGGTGCCCATGCTCCTTGCCCGAAGGCCACCGCAAAATAGGGGTGTCCGGGGGTCGCACCGAGTGCACGCGAGCAGGATCGGAATGCTGCCGTATTCTCAACCATCAGCAGCCGGGATCCGTCCCCAACCTGGCGGTACGGGAACGGCATCGGCACATTCTCGTACCGGAGCAAGTCAGGGCCGAGGCGGTCGGTGCCCCACAGGGTTGTCTTCCCGCCGACGCATTCACCAATGGCCTTCTCGTCGTCGAAGAGTTCAATGGCCCGTTCTTCCGCGGGGACGACAGGCCTATCCGCTCCGCCGTCGCGGAGCCAGCGGTTCACTCGATCAAGCACATCATGTTGTTTGCTCGTGAGGGTGAGCCTGTTCGCCCATGCGAGTTCGGGTCGCCACGGGGTTCGGCGAATCGGTGGCCCTGGCTGGACGGGGCTTACCAGCGTCACGAAGCAGGGCAGGGGTGTGGGGGTGATCTGGTCTGTGGCAGTCGATGACCGGATGAGGCCTGCCTGGTTCGCTTCATTGAGCAAGCTGGCCAGGCGTTGACGGGCGTCAGCGGAGCGGGCATCGTCGGGCCGCAGTTCGGTGAACGCCTCCCATATCTGGTGGCGGTCGACTCGTAATCGGCCCGCCGATCGTGCCCTTAGATCGGCTGCGAGTTGTTGTGCGGGTGTCATCCGACGATTGGACCGTGTTGTTGCAGACGGATCGAGTCCAAGAAGGTGCTGTTGGCCTGATCGCCGTCGACTACAACATGCACGTCGCCTGAACGTGGGTTCTGGCGCCCGTCGAGACGGATGATGTTGTTGAACGACGCGAGTGCCCCCATGTCGTCCAATCCAGTCGTGTAGATCAACTGAAGCCCGAAGGCCTCACCGACCCGCTGTTGGACCTCCATTAGGGTTGCCTGGTTCGCCTTGCCGATAGGGTTGTCGAGCAGCAGTGGCAAGGCGGCGCTGGCATAACGGCTAGATGAGTGTGCCTCGGTTCGCATTCGGGTGAGGGCAGCGAATATCACTAGGGCCGCCGTCAACTTTTGCCCGCCGGAGAATGAAGCCATCTCCGAGATATCGACTCGTTGATTTGTGAGGCGCTTGTGCGGTTTCAGGATGGTTGCACTGAAGGGACCACCGACGCTGGCTGAAACGGCCGCGTATAGCAGGTCCATGCCTGATGTCCGAACCTCTGTGGAATCGGAGCAGATCTGGTCAACGACGGTAGCGACTCGGCCGGCTAGTTCGCCGGGTGTTGTCGGCAGTTTCGGGTGGGTGAGACTCAAGAATGTGCGCTTGGACCAGTCGTCGAGACCTTCTGGCAGACTCGTACGCCTCTGTAGCCTCGACAGCAGCTTGATCGTCTGGGTGACGTTGCCCGCGAGGTGATCAATCACAACGCGCCGATGATGTTCCAGATCGTCGAGATCTTTCGTGATAGTCAGTGCATAGGTGTGGAGCTGGTCGGCTAGCTCGCCTGCGTAGGTTCCACGCTGATCGGAGGGCCCTTCTGTCAGCCGTGGCAACAGAGTCGGCATATCCTCTGCCAGCAAATCGCGATGCTCGCTTGCGAGCTGCCGTACCTTATCAAGTGATCGGTCTCGCTCCTCGGTGGCGAGGCGCATGTATACCGCTGTCTCGTCGAGCATCGTCTCATGCCTACGGCACTCTTGTTCTGCGTTGCCGGGATCGCCCGGCCAAGGGGTACTGTCCCGACATTCATCAAGGGCCTCGCTCGGCCTGTTCATCGCAGAGGCATGCCGTCGCAGCGTCGCAGTGAGGGTGTCGCATTCGCGGCGGAACGCGTCGGCATCTCGGTCGATTGACTCCATCATCTGTGTGTGGTGGGTCTGTTGCCTGGACGCCGTCTCGTGTCTCGTGTTCGCTGCCGTAGATTCTGTGGTGAGATGTTCGATTAGTTTCTGTGCTTGCTCGGGGCTCTTGGGATGCTTATCGAGTGGGGCCCGACTGTGCTGTGCCGCCTCCTCCCTGCGGCGCATTTCTGCTTCGGCCTGGCGCAACGCTTGGCTCGCCAGCGCCTCCTCTGTATGAGATTGGAGCAAGTGTGATTTGGCATCGCTGATGGCCGCATGGCGGGTATGGGTTGTCGCTCCGGCCGGACTGGCAAGCAGGCGTCGAGCCAGCGCGACGGTCGCCTCTGTGTTGTTGCGCAGCAGTTCTGATCGTTCTGCCTTCTCCTTGGCGAGCGTATTGCGTTCGCGTGTGACCAGGTCTGGGGGTGCTGCTGCGTGTAGCTCCTGCTGTGCGGTTTCAAGAGCGCTTTCTAGGTTGTCCAGCGGGTCCTCCGACGGAGGGTGTTCGGTGGTGGTCAATCCATGTCGAATGAACCTTGAGCCGACGTTGTCAATCCGGAAGCGGATCTCTGTAGCCGCGCGTTGGGCCTCTGCTAGACGCTCCGACGCCTCCCGGCGGGCCTCAGCGGCTGCGGCCGTACGACTACCAATGTCACGGATGCGCGCCTCTGCGTCGTCAAGCGCCCGCTGGTGGCTGGCTCGCCGGATCTGGCGATCCTTGAGCCGCTTCAGGTTTGCTTCGGCCCGTTGCGCGTGACCGTGCTCGTCTTGAGCCGCCCGGAGTCTGTCTGCCGCGTCTTGGATTCTGGTTTCTGCTGCATCGCTTGATTTGGCGGCGGCAGTGAGAGCGAGTTCCGCTTTGGAAATCTGAGATGGGAGGTCTAGTGCCTCGGTCCGAAGAGCAGCGACAGTCTCAGCGGGGTTCGACTCGATGAAGGACACGAGTTGAGCGCGGGCGGATTGGAGCGCCTCCCCGCGGACAGCAGCTTCTTGGGACGCGCGTTCAGACGCTTCGAGCTGTTCGTTGCGGCGGCTGCCTTCTCTGCTCGCCGCGACTCTGTGGTGGAGGGCGGCAGGCCCAGCCACGATGACAGTCGCGAGCTCTTCCTCGAACAGCCTGCCGGTGCCAGCAACTAGGGCTGTCGGTGCGCTCAGGGACAGACCGTCGGTGGCTTGCACGGCGGCTTCGAGTTCGTCGGTGTCTGCGAGTATCACGCCGTTGACTATTTCGGGGTGCTGGCTGATGATGTCGAGGTGGCGGTCCTCGGGGAACTGCTCGCGTAGAACCTGCCACCCTGAGAACGCGTTACGGATTCCTGCCTCATCGAGAGCGGCGAGCACATCTTCGACATCGGAGCTAGGGGGGAGCCAGCCGCTACGGTCGAGTTCGTTGACAGCGCGACGGTCAGCGACCGAGCGCAGTTCGACTGCGATGCGTTGCGCCGATGTCGTTTCGGCCTGTTGGGCAAGTCGGGCTGCTGCGCTGGGGCCGTCGTGCCAAAGGTCTGGGTGGGGTGTCTCGAAAGCGGCTGCGATCTCAGGGATATACAACAACTGTGCGGCAGCGGATGTGATCTCATCTGATCGCTCCCGGGCTCTTGTCAGCTGTGCCTGCAGGGTGACCAGGGCTTGGCTGGCACCTTCAGCAGCCTTGTCTGCTGCGATCCGGTCGTGCTTCGCCTTGTCGGCGAGACCGGTCTGCCGCTCGATCTCTGCGGCCAAGCGTTGCACATCGGCATTCTTCGACAATATGGCGTCGTCGACAGGCTGGTCTTGGTCGAGGAGGCCGTCACGCACCGCTTCGGCCATCTCCGCTGCGAGATGCTCGAGGTCTTTGAGCGCCCCAGTGGCTTCGCGCTCCGCATGGAGGCGCTCAGCGGCTGCTGTCTGACTGCGACCATCGGCTTCCTTGATGGCCTGCCGTTCAAGCACGATCTGTGATTTGATCTGGTCGAGGGACGCTTCATCGGCCTTGCGAAGATGAGTGAGTTTCGCCGCCAACTGCTGCTGGGCCGCGGAGACCGCATCACGCAGCGGGGCAGCTGCGTCGTCCGCATCGTCGAGGACGACTTGGATCTGTTCGAGCCGTAGGTCGATTTCGCTCAGTCGCTTGATCTCGGCGGTCAGCTCCCAGGAGTCGACGTGCTGTTGGGCTTGCTCCCTCTTGCGTAGCGCTTCGGTGTGCTTCGTGACCGCCTCGGCGTGCTTCAGACGAGCCTGCACCAGTTCTGCTTCTCGTCGCTGCGCCTGCAGCTTGTTGCGGAGCGTCAGGGCCTGATCTGCGTCGCTCTTCAGCCGACGCGCTTCTTGTTGATGATGTGCAGAGCGCGATTCGGCGGCGCTCTTGGCTGCACGCAACTGGTCTACAAGTGACAGCGACGAGTTCCAAGCCTCGGTTGCTTCGTCGCGCTGTGCGCAGAGTTCGGTTTGCTGAGTGGCAGCGTCGGAGAGTTTGGCCTGAACATCGGCGCAGAAGTTCTGTTGGTGGAGCAGACGGGGACGCTTGGAGAGCGTGTCTCTGACTTGTTCGACAATGTCGGAGATCTGATTTGGGATCTCGGGCGGGATGATGTAGGGCAGCGCCCACTGGACGAGTTCGTCGCCGTTCTCGAAGTGGAACCTTTCTGATATTGATCCCTCGTCGGCCGACATCTTGAGCTGATCTGAAAAAACCTCCGTGTCAAGGCCGTGGCCCCGTAGCCAGTCGGCCCATTCGCCTTGGTGCGTGCTAGGACGGAACGCGTCACATCCCTGCAGGGCGGAAGTGAGGCCGTCGATGTATTCGGGCAGGGGTCTGCGCCTTGTGCCATCCACACGGATCAGGTGGAGCGCATCTTCGAATGTCGGCGAGCGCCCTGGCGGAGTCACTACGCCCCACAACCTGCGTTGCAAGGCGGTCGACTCGCGAGCCCTGTCCTGACGGTGGTCCCGCCATTGGAGCACCTGTCCGAGAAGCAGCCGGGTATCTCCCCCGATCAGGGAACGCACGCCGATCACTTGCGAGAATTCGAGAATCACATGGGCGGTGTCGGAGCCGAGTATGTAGTCACCGAGCTGCTTCTCGGGCTTACCCAAGAAATCTCTCAAAGCCGGGCACAACGTCGAGAAGACCAGCGACAGCCAGGAGGTCTTCCCGCCCATGTTCTCCAACCACAGCACCGACGACGTCGGCGTTCCGGCGGTGTCTATAAAGTCCGTCGTCAGCGGATCGAATCGGGCATCGGGATGGCCGATCGACTCCATGTGAACGCGGCGGAGGTGCCACATCAGTGCTTCTCGCTGTTCATTGCTTCACATATCGCCTGAAATGCTGCATTCGCTGCGATCTCTCGGACATGCAACCGGAACCGATCGTTGGATCGGAAGAGTTCCCTGTTCTGCTTGTCCTGAACAAGGAAGCCTTGGTCGGCGAGCCACCCAAGGACACGCCCAATCTTGTGCACCGTGCAGTCGCTGCGCAGTTTCGTCTTCCCTTGCGAGACGGCTTTCTCAGCGACATAGATCGCCAGCGCGTCCACGGGGGCGATGTCGTGCCCAGAGTGATCGTCGCGGTCTTGCAGCGAGTCGGCGGCCTGTCGAATCCACTTGTCCACATCGACGGCGTTCAGTTGCCGGACTCCAGGTTCTTTGAATGACTCTGCGGTCGGGTAGCAGAAGGTGGCCACGCCTACGACAGCGACCCCATAGATGATCCTCTCGTTCGCTGAAGTCCACCTGAACTTCTCGGCGAGGTCACTGGAACGCAGCGAGAACGGCGAGGCCAACGTGGGGTCCAGCACAAGGCCCAGTTGCTGGTTGGCGCCCAGCACGCGAAGCCCTAGCGGCTCAGCGATCTGGCGCACCGTGCTGGCATATCCGGGGTCAGTGCGAAAGCGGACGATCAACTGGTGGTGTTCTGCATCGGTCCCCGGCAGGCTGCCGCGGTCTAGGGAGAGAGCCAGCAGCCGATTGGCAGCTACAGCGTCCTCAGCGTGCATCGGCTCTGTCCTCGTGGTCGGGACGGGCCAACACTAGATCTGGCACAATGAACCGATCAGCACACAACAGCGTTCCATCGTCTGCCGCGACTATGCCGACTAGCATCGGGTCTCGAGTGCCCACCAGCCCATGCTCCCCCCAGCAGCGCATGGACTGCAGGGCCACAAGCAAAGAGACCTCGTCATCATGCTCCTTCGTCAGATCTGACAGGCGCACAGACGCTCCCACGCCCTTCATGATCGAGTGAGCGGTCGCCCACATGTCGTCATCGAACCGTTCGAACGGGTTCTCAATCGCGTAGAGGTCACCACTGTCGATTTCGACAGTCAGGCCTTCTCGTTCCCGTGGACGGGCAAGCAGCGTCTCCAACATGTCCGAGAGCGAGACGACTGGTGGCGCTGACGGCGCGGCGAACGGAGCAACGACCGCCGGCGCGAGTCGAGCGGCAATCTCAGTTTCGAACCCGAGCATCGGCCGGAATACCCCGTCGCGAAGATGAACGATACCCACAGACAGCGAAACGGCGAAGCCCTGCGTCACCTGAGCGGCCCTGAATCGGTCGCGAGCGTCGATGACGCGGCGTTGCAGTGTGAGGAGTTGAGTAAGGGTCTCGCGGACAAGACGAACCACCGAAGCGGCTTGCGCCCGGTGTTCGCGATCAACGTCTTCGGCCAACTGTTGGGCGTGATCCGAAAGTTGGTAGGACACAGTCACGCGATCTGCGACATGCGCAAGCGATTTATCGAGTGCTGATTCGACATCCTCTTCCCAGTTGGTGTCTCGCAAGTCGCGTTCGACCGAGCGCAAGATGTTGTCGAGGTGGCTGCGATACTCCACAGCGATCCGCATGGTGGCTGCGGCCGTTTGCTCGGCCCGTGACCAGCGGCCTGATTCGATCTGTGCCCGCAGTACCGCCTCGGCAGCGATCTGGCGGTCCTCCAGATCAAGGTCTAGTCCAGCCAGCGTGAGATTGAGCGCCGCCTTGCCAGCATGGAGACGCACATCGCCAGCGTCGGTCAAGGTCTCGTACAGCGCTGTGACTCGAAGGTCGTCTCGTCGGTAAGCGTCGCTCGGATCGACCCACGACACATCGAAGCCGCGCGCTGAGGTTCCGGCGTTGAGCAAGCGATCAATGAGCCATGCAGCGACATGATCATGGGCCGCAGGTGGTTGATGTGGGGCCATCCGCTCGGCGTGCATCGCAACTTGCCGTTCCACGGTTTCCCGAGGGACGCCGCCCTCGGGATGCAAGCCGTCCTCCGCTGCGATGGCGTCGAATGCCACCAGTTGCAGCAGCCGCGTGTCGTAGTCTCCCCAGTCCCGATCGGCGTCGGCTGCTGTGGAGCGAGCCTTGGCGTGTTCGATGTCAAGGAGCGGTTGGAGATGCGCCAACACTCGTGATCGGCGAGCCAGGAAGCTGTTAGCAGCCGAGGGCGAGGCCAAGGACATTGATCTACCCCCCGCCCCTGCGGTCACTCGTCAACTCCGCCCCACACGTCAACTCCATCGCAGTTCGCTTTACCACTATCACCGCGACTCGCCCCCGCTCGGCCGTGGGGGCCGCTCCCTCCACCTCGTCGGCCCGACATCCGAGGCACCGTCCGCGTCGAAGCTCCATCGCCGCTCAGAAACCTCCGACGGCCTGCCCAGGTCGTCTACGAAGACGATTCGCCTGTTCAGGCGCCCGTCGCCGGTTCGGTAAGTGAGCGTGGCCCAGCCAGCACCATGCACGTTCATCGCCACGGCCTCTCAGCGGAGCCCGGTCCCTCAGAAGCTGTCAGCAGTGACTGATCTATCTGCACAAACTCGCACCATAGCGACAAGGTGTGACAACGCAGGGCCTCTTGGAACACCGCCGGTTTGCAGGAAGTGCAGGTGCTGTCGACTCCTTGGACTTCATGGCCCAGACCGGAGTTTGGCGGGTTGGCGGGTTCTTGGTGACGGGAGGAGGCCGCTGACCTGGGGTCTTGTGTCGCGGGGCGGTGTTCGGGCGGGGATTTGTAGGGACGACACATGCTTGACGGTCTGAGCGTTTGACGGTATTGTTGTGGTGTGTTCGTGAAGACGACCCGCCGTCGCAGGGGCGACAGGGTGTACGAGTACTTGTCTTTGGTGGAGTCGGTTCGCGACGGTTCCAAGGTGGGCCACAGGACTCTGTTGCGTCTGGGTGAGGTGACGGCTTTGCGCGAGTCGGTGGTGGTCGCCTACCGCCAACTCGCAGGCGTCGAAGCCCGCTTCCGGGTCCTCAAAGACTTCCTGCACCTACGGCCCGTGCGCCACTGGACCAACAAACGAGTCCGCGGCCACGTCGCCGTCTGTGTCCACGCCGCCGTCATCGAGACCCTCATCAACAACGCCCTCGCCGAAGCCGACGTCCGCGACCCCGACCTCACAGACCAGCACCTCAGCGCCAACCGGGCCCTGCGCGAGCTCAACCGCATCCGCCGACACCACCTCACCGCCAACGGCCGCCGAATCCAGCTCACCACCCGCCGCACCCCGCTGCAGGCCCGAGCCCTCATCGCCATCGGAGCCGACACCGCCACCTGGGACAAAGCCAACATCACCTGACCCCAACCAGCGGCGACCCGAACCGGCGATGTAGTGGAAACACCCCACCGGCGCGCCCCCTCTGACCTCCCCAAACGCGAAACACCCGCCAAACTCCGGTCAGTGACGGCCTCAACACGAACAATCACGCACCTCGCCGCCCAGAGCGCCGCCTTGGATGTCGCTGAAAACCCCACCACGAAGCTGACGGTGAAATCCGTCAGCTTCGCCGCGCCCTCACACCGCCGCCCCGCAGTCCTCGAACCTGAAATTCCGGCCGCGGGCTCCCGAGATCCGGCAAGACCCAGAATTGTGCCCTGAGCTAGCGTTTGCTGGCTAACTCTGTGCCAAGAATTGGCCCATCCCTGTGCCATCTCTACGACGAGTGTCATGGGAACGGGAAACCGGGACCCCCGCCTGCAGCCGGGCGACAATGTTGAAGACCGTGCTTGTGTTGGCGAGTGCGACACGATGCTCTGGCTGATTCGATGCCGCGCGGCAGACCGGTAGACACGCGCACTCTTCCGCTGGCACAACCCAGCTGCCGCCCAGCGTAGTCGTTCCTCGTAGGCTCGCGGGATGGGCCTGGCGGTGCTGGCGCATCAGGGTGGATGGGACGAGGCGCTGCTGGTGGCCGGGCCGGTACTGCTGTTCGCCGGCATCGTCTGGAACGCCAAGCGGCGAGCCGTCAGGCAGTCACAGGCCGGCGCAGGCGACGATGAGTGAATGGAGGGTCGAGTTCGTCTACTCGGCTCGCACGTCAGCGCCGAGCGACGCCAGATCGCCGGCCAGGTCCTCATAGCCGCGAGCCACGTGATGCGCTTCGCTCACCACCGTGGTGCCCTCCGCCCCCAGCCCGGCGACCGCGAGCGCCGCGCCGGCCCGTATGTCGTGGGCTCTCACCGGAGCCCCCGAGAGCCGCTCCACGCCGCGCACCACGGCATGGTGGGAGTCGGTGCGGATGTCGGCGCCCATGCGGCGCAGCTCATCCACGTAGCGGAACCGGCCGGGGAACAGGTTCTCGGTGACGATCCCGACGCCCGAGGCGGTGGCCAGCATCGCCACCAGGAACGGCAGGTAGTCGGTGGCCACACCCGGATAGGGCAGCGTGGAGCAGTCGACCGAGTCGAGCCGGCGGGGTGCGATGGCCCGGATGCCGCCATCGTCGGGCGTTATCACCATCCCCATCTCGGTCAGCTTCTGGCAGAGCAGCTCCATGTGGTCGTGGCGAGCACCGGCTACGAACACCTCGCCCGACGCGACGCCGAGCGCGGCCAGGTGGGTAGCGGCCACGATGCGGTCACCGACGACGGCGTGGTCCGCGGGTTGCAGGGGGGCGGTGGTCCCGGTGCCCTCCACGATCAGCGTGGCCGAGCCGACACCGCCGATCTTGGCCCCCATCCGGCCCAGGAACTCGCAGAGGTCGGAGATCTCGGGCTCGCGGGCGGCGTTGTCGATCACGGTGGAGCCCTTGGCCGCCACCGCGGCCATCAGCAGGTTCTCGGTTGCGCCCACACTGGGGAACTCCAGCAGCACGCGGCCGCCCAGCAGTTCGGTGGCCGACGCCTCGATGTAGCCGTGCACCACTTCGACGGCCGCTCCCAGCTCCACCAGGCCCTGCACGTGCATGTCCACGGGCCGGGGACCGAAGTCGTCGCCGCCGGGCAGGGCCACCTTGGCCTCGCCGCAGCGGGCCAGCATCGGGCCGAGGACCACGACGGAGGCCCGGAATCTCTCGACGATGTCGTAGGGGGCCACCGGGCTGATCTCCGCGGGCACGTCGATGTGGAGCAGCGACGGCTGCACCCGGTCCCACTCGACCGCGCAGCCGACGGCCCTCAGCAGTTCGGCCATGAGGTCGACGTCGACGATGCGGGGCACGTTGTCGAGCCGGTAGGAGCCCTCGGCCAGCAGCGTGGCCGCCATGAGCTTGAGCACCGAGTTCTTGGCGCCGGCCACGGTCACCGTGCCCTCCAGCGGCCGGCCGGAGCGCACGACTATTCGCTCGATCGCCACCTCCCAAGCCTATTGACAACGGGCCGGCACGGACGGTCATGCGTCCGGAGCCGCCGCCACGCCTCCGAAGGCGCGCCATGACCGTATTGCGGGTGGTGCGGCAGGGCAGCGCGGCCGACATGGAGCGCGAGCGGGCGATGCGGCAGGAGCCCCGGCGCGACATCGTGGCCGAGCGAGCCGTCGGCGAGGACCAGTTCGGGGCGGAGGACGGACCCTTCCGCGACTACGAGCGCACGCTGTCGATGGAGAGGGCCGGGCCCGGCGACGCCGCCACCGGCGAGGCGTGGCAGCTGACCGAGACCACCTCGTACCGCCTCGCCGTTCCGGTATGGGCCTGGCTGTTCCACTTCCCGGTACGGAGCGCGCTGAGGAGGCGCCGAGACGCCTACGGCTACTGGTGGGCGCCCCCGGACCGGCTGAGTGCTCGAGCCGCCACCGTGCTCGGCCTGCTCTGCACGATCCAGGTCGTGGACGGCTACCTGGGAACCGTCCTAACCGCCACCCTCACCTTCGCGGCCGACGAGTTCGGTCGTGGCAACACCGCCCAGGGGGTGCTGATGGGCGTGGTCCGCGCCGGCGTGCTGATCGCCCTGGTCACCGCGGCGCTCGCTGACCGGCACGGACGCAAGCGCCTCCTGATGGCCACCGGCCTGGGAAGCTGCCTGATCACCGCGATCGGCGCTCTGGCGCCGGGATTGTGGTTCCTGGGCGGCACCCAGCTCGTTGCCCGGGGACTCTCAACCGCCCTCGGCATCCTGATCGTGATCCTGGCCGCCGAGGAGATGCCGGCCCGGTCCCGCGCCTGGGCCATGTCGGTGCTGGTGCTCTGCGCGGCGCTGGGCTCGGGCATGGCCTTTGCGGTGCTGCCGCTGGCCGATCTGCACATCGCGGCCTGGCGTTTGGTGTACGTGGTGCCGCTGGCCGCCGTGACGGTCGTCGTCTGGGTGGGCCGTCGACTGCCCGAGAGCCGGCGCTTCGAGACCGCGGCAACCGGACGGGCTTCTCACGACGGTGGCATGATCGACCGCCAAGCCGACCCGGAAGTGGCAGCCCGCCGGCGCAGGAGGCTGGTGCTGCTGGCTGCCTCCGCGTTCCTGATAGCGATGTTCGCGGCGCCGGCCTCCGGGTTGCGCAACGACTTCCTGAAGGACGAGCGGGAGTTCTCGGCGACGGCCATAACGCTGTTCACCTACTTCACCAACACTCCCATCGGCATCGGGGTCTTCGTGGGCGGGTACCTGGCCGATCGCCGGGGCCGGCGACCCACCGGCGCGGCCGGGCTGGCGCTGGGAGCGTTGTTCATCGCTTGGGCCTTCTTCACCGACGGCGCCGCCCTCTGGCTGCTGACCCTGGCCGGCGGTGTGGTCGGGGCGGTCGCGGTGCCCGCGCTGGCCGTCTACGGGCCCGAGCTGTTCGGCACCCACCGGCGAGGACGCTCCAACGGCGTGATCGTGATGGTGGGGGTGGTCGGCAGCGCCCTGGGCCTGATCGTCGCCGGAGGGCTGTCGGACGCGCTCGACGGGCGGCTCGGGCCAGCGCTGGCCCTGCTCGCGGTCGGTCCCTTGATCGTGGCCGCCCTGGTCATCTTCAAGTATCCCGAGACCGTGGGCCAAGAACTCGAGGACATCAATCCCGAAGACGTCAACCCCGAAGACGTCAACCCCGAAGACGTCAACCCCGAGGGCGCCGAGGGTTAGCTCAGAGCTTCTTGAGGCGGTCGAGTTCCTCCTCGTCCACCTCAAGGGTGTCGTATCCGAACCGGGGGTGGAAGATCGTGAACAGCCCCAGCGCCAGCGCGGCGATCCCGACCGGCACGATGGCGTCGCCGCGGCCGGTGTAGGTGGGGAACAGCACGAAGGCCGACAGCAGCGCGGTCCACAGCCACAGGACGAGCACGGCCCGGCGATGCCCGTGGCCGAGGCGCATGAGACGGTGGTGCAGGTGCTCGCGGTCGGCCACCGAGAAGCCCCGCCGTCCCACCGCGCGACGCACGATGGCGAAGAGGGTGTCCACCACCGGCACGCCCAGGATCACGAGGGGAATGACCAGCGGCGCGTAGAAGAAGAACGCCTGGCCGCTGAACTCCACCGTCGAACGGCCCCCCACGCTGATGGTCGCGGCCGCCATCAGCACGCCCAGCAGCAGCGCCCCGCCGTCGCCCATGAAGACCCGGGCCGGGTACAGGTTGTGGGGAAGGAACCCGACGCAGACCCCCAGCGCGACCACCGCCCAGAGCGCGCCCGGGTTGGCCTCGTCGATCACGCCCTGGTCAGCGAGGCGCAGCGCGTAGAGAAGGAACGCTCCCGAGGCGATGGCCACGATGCCCGCGGCGAGGCCGTCGAGGCCGTCGATGAGGTTCACCGCGTTGGCCATGCCCAACACCCACAGCACGGTTATGACCGCCGACCACTCCTGCGAGAGGAACACCAGATCCCAGAACGGCACACGGAAGACGGCAATCGAGACTCCTGACAGGTGGAGCACGACCCCCGCCGCGGCCACGCTCGCAGCCTTGGCGGGCGGCGACAGGTCTCTGATGTCGTCGTAGAAGCCGACCGCGAGGACCATCGCGACCGCGGCCACCCCGCCCAGGATCTCTCCCGGAGTGTCGACCGCCCCGGAGAAGCCCCCCACCGCCGGCGCGACCGCCACCGCGACCACGACTCCGACGAGCATGGCCAGACCGCCGGCCGCGGGGGTGGGGGTGTCGTGGATGTGGTGGGCGTCGGGTTCCCGGCTGGCGCCCAAGCGGACCGCGGCCCGCGCGGTGAGCGGGACCAGCAGGAAGGTCGCGACGGCGGCCACCCCGCCGACGATGGCGAGGGACAGAACCGACGGCACCGCAGGCCCCCGGCCGGCGACCCGTTCGGCCCCTAGTCCTCGGTGTCCAACCCCGGGTAGGGCGGCTTCGCCGCGCACAGCGCCGCGGCGTCGGCTCGCACCGCGGCCACCGCGGCGTCGTCCGATCGGTTGCGCAGGGCCCTGGATATGAGATCGGCGATGGTGGCCATGTCGTCGGCGTCCATGCCCTGGGTGGTCACCGCGGGCGTGCCGATGCGCACCCCTGAGGTGACGAAGGGCGAGCGGGGGTCGTCGGGCACCGTGTTCTTGTTGAGGCTGATCCCGGCCGCGTCGAGCGTGGCCTGGGCCTCCTTGCCGGTGAGGTCCGGGTCGAAGGTTCGCAGGTCCACCAGCATCAGATGGTTGTCGGTGCCGCCGGAGACCAGCCGGAAGCCGTGCCCGGCCAGCGCGGCGGCCAGCGCCCTGGAGTTGTCCACGATGCGGGCCGCGTACTCGGCGAACTCCGGAGTGGCCGCCTCCGCGAAGGCCACTGCCTTGGCCGCCACCGCGTGGTCGAGCGGACCGCCCTGGATGCCCGGGAACATCGCCTTGTCGACCGCCTTCGCATAGTCGGAGCGGCAGATGATGGCACCGCCCCGGGGGCCGCGCAGGGTCTTGTGGGTGGTGAACGTCACGATGTCGGCGAACTGGGTCGGGTTGGGGTGCACGCCGCCCGCGATCAGCCCCGCTATGTGGGCCGCGTCGAACATCAGCAGCGCCCCCGACTCGTCGGCTATCTCCCGCAACGGCTCGGGCTGGATGAGCCGCGGGTAGGCGGTGGCCCCGGCCACGATCAGCTTGGGCCGCTCGGCCAGGGCCAGGTCGCGCAGCTGGTCCAGGTCGATGCGCTCGTCGCTGGCCGTCACCCCGTAGGACACGAACCGGTACTGCAGGCCCGAGAAGTTCACCGGCGACCCGTGGGTGAGGTGCCCGCCGTGGTCGAGGCTCATCCCCAGCACGGTGTCGCCCGGCTCGATCACGGCCTGGTAGGCGCCCATGTTGGCGATGGCGCCGGCGTGGGGCTGCACGTTGGCGTGGTCGGCTCCGAACAACTCGCACGCTCGGCGGCGGGCCAGGTCCTCGACCTCGTCGACGACCATGTTGCCGCCGTAGTAGCGCCGGCCCGGGTAGCCCTCGCTGTACTTGTTGGTGAACACCGAGCCGGTGGCGGCCATCACTGCCGGGCTGGCGAAGTTCTCCGAGGCGATGAGCTGGACGGTGGTGTTCTGGCGGCGGATCTCCTGATTGATCAGGTCGAACACGGCCTCGTCGGCGGTGGGCCAGGGCATGGGGTTCCTCGATTCGAGTTGGCAGGGACGCCGCGGCGCCGGTGCTCCGTCGAACAGTAGCGAGGCACGGGGCGCAAGCGGCGCCGCCGTGCGGTGATCAGTCCTGGCCGGGCAGGGCGTCGAGCTTGGCGACCCGCCCCGCGTGGCGGCCGCCGTCGAAGGAGGCGCTCAGCCAGGCGTCGAGCGCCTCCCGGGCCACCTCGGCGCCGGTTAGCCGCTCTCCGACGCACAGCACGTTGGCGTCGTTGTGGGCCCGGGCCAGGCGGGCCGAGGTCACGTCGTAGGCCACCGCGGCCCGCACGCCCGCGATCTTGTTGGCGGCCATGGCGATCCCGTTGCCGCTGCCGCACACGCACAGGCCCAGGTCGGCGTCGCCGCCGGCCACGGTCCGTCCCACCGCCGCACCGAAGTCTGGATAGTCCACCCGGTCGGCGGAGTGCGTGCCGCAGTCGGTCACTTCGTGTCCCGCCGCCCGCAGATGCTCGGCCAGGTCCTGCTTGAGCTCGTAGCCGGCATGGTCGGCCCCCACCGCGATCCGCACGGCGACAATCTTAGGACTTTCAGGCTGCAGCGGATGCTGATCACTGCCAATACCATTCTTGCGCCACCAGTGACAGCTCTGACCCCAGCGAGGCTCCGGCTCCACCGCGCTGACGGCGGCACCTACTGGTTCTTCGCGCTGATGTCGAGCATGGAGGCGGCCCAGCATCACGCCGGCAACGAGGGCATGCAGGCGGCCATGCCCGCGATGATGGCCCTGCTCGACGGCCCGCCCGACATGGCCATGACCGCATCGGTGGCAGCCAACGGCTTCGAGTTCTGATCAGTCTCAGCCAGCGCCTCTAGCGCGATCAGGCGACTACAAGGTCGGTCTGGGCGAAGTCCTCGCCCACGTACAGCAACGGAACGCCCATCCGGCGGGCCAGCGCGTACGAGAAGGTGTCGCCGTAGTTGAGCCCGGCGGGATGCCTGCCTTTGCCGAAGCGGCGCCAACACACGAGAGCTTCGTTCGCCACGTCGGCGTCGACGGGCTCGATCCTCATCTCGATGCGGGTGAGAAGCTCGTCGAGCAGTTGGGCGCCGGCCGGTCCCGCTCGCGCCTCGACGACAATCCCGAGTTCGACACGGGTTGCGGCCGACATGATGCAGGGTGAGCCAACGAGCTCGCGTTCGATCTCGGTGCCGCCGGGCTCACCGAAGAGCACAGCGACAACGGCTGAGGTGTCGACCACCTTCACGACGGTGCCCGCACCCTGCGGGGCTGAACCAGTGACGTGAGAGCGGCGATGACCGCTGAGGTGTCGATCACATTCACGAGGGCAGGCCGTGCTCGTCGTAGCCGATGACATCGTCGGCATCACGTTCATCCAATCGCGGCAACCTCTGGAACCTCTCGATGATGTCGCCGAGGCTTGGGTCTCGTTGACGCCGCCTTTCCGCGTCGAGACGGGCCCGCAGCGACTCCACGACCGCCTCGGTGATCGACTCCCCTGTCATGTCAGCCAACTCTCGGGCCAGCCGGTCCGCTGCCGCGCTCTTGATGCTCAGCACCATAGGTACCAGACTACCAATTGAGGTAGAAACATGTAACCAAGGTTGCGAAGCGGCGAACCCGGCGGCGGCGACCGGTACAACTCGTGATTGTGGCACCGATGACAACCACTCGTCCAAGCGTGCAGGAGCTGCCCTGAGCGCGACTGGCCCTCGGATATGAATAGGTATCATTCCTATTCTATAGTGGGGGTATGGCGGTAGATGAGCGTCCCTCGTCGCCTCAGCCCGTTCGGGAGGCGACGGTTTGCGTCCTTGGCGCCGGCCCTCATGGCCTGGCTGCTGCTGTTCATCTGCTTGCCGCCAGGCCTGACTTTGCGGACGAGATCGTGGTCGTCGACCCCGCAGGGCAGTGGATGTGCAACTGGCATGAGCAGTTCGCTCGGCTCGAGATCGGCAACCTTCGGTCGCCGGTGGTCCACCATCCCGGCACCCGTGCCGGCGAGCTGGCCGAGTACACCGCCTGCGGCGGCTTCGATCGGTCGGGGCTGCCCTATGACCTTCCCACGACCGAGGCGTTCGCGTCGTACTGCGAGGACCTCGCCGCCCGCATGGACCTGGATCGGCCGGTAGCCGCTAGGGCGCGGCGAGTCGTCCCCGCCGGCGACGGCGTCGTCGTCGTGGAGACCGAAGCCGGCAGCGTTTCGTGCCGCCATCTCGTCGTCGCCACGAACCCACATCGCCGGGAAATCCCCGGCTGGATCGCACGGCTACTCGGCTGCTTGCCCGGCGCCATCGACCACGCTTCCGACATTGACCTGCGCGCCGTCGGTGACCTCACGGGCACCACGGTGCTGGTCGTCGGCGGCGGACTGACGGCCGCGCATCTGGTGGTCGGGGCCGCCGAGCGTGGTGCCTGTGTCGAGCTCGTCAGTCGGCGTCCACTCGAGATCCGCAGTTTCGACACCGATCCGGGCTGGCTCGGCCCGAAACACCTGAGGGACTACGCCACCGAGTCCGACCCAGCGAAGCGCCACAAGCTGGCGCTCGCGGCTATCGGCGGAGGCACGATGCCAGGCTGGGCCCATCGACGCCTCGTGGCACTCGCCGCCGAGGGCGTCTTGCGGTTCCACGAGGGTCGCCGCGTTGTCGCTGCCGGCGCGATCGACGGCCGAGCCGAACTCGATCTCGACGACGGCACCGCGCTCGATGCCGACCTGGTCTGGCTTGCGACGGGAACCACGGCCGACATTCGGGCTGAACATGCCCTCGATCCGGTTCTGCCCGACATCGCCACCGTCGCCGGCCTCCCCATCTGCGATCACGACCTTCGCACCGGCCGCTACCCCATCCACGTGATGGGCCGCCTGGCCACCCTGACGCTCGGCCCCGCCGCCGGGAACCTGTGGGGGGCACAGCGCGCGGCCCGGGTGATCACCCGGGCCATCACCGGCATGGACCTCGCGTGCGACGCCGTGACCACCGTCCCCCACCCGAAACCGACCCGGAGGCAACCCGCCATGTCCACCACCGACCATCACACCGACGCGGCGAGATCGCCGCTGCCGGTCACGGTCCTGTCCGGCTTCCTCGGCGCCGGCAAGACCACGTTGTTGAACCGGATTCTCCACAACCGGGAGGGGCGCCGGGTGGCGGTGATCGTCAACGACATGAGCGAGATCAACATCGACGCCGCTTTCGTCGGTGGCGAGGTCGCGCTCGATCGCACCGAGGAACGGCTGGTCGAGATGACCAACGGCTGCATCTGCTGCACGCTCCGTGAGGACTTGCTGATCGAGGTCGGCCGCCTCGCAGATGAGGGGCGGTTCGACCACCTAGTGATCGAGTCGACCGGCATCAGTGAGCCGCTTCCGGTGGCGGCCACCTTCGTCGTCGACACCGGCGACGAGCTCAGCCTGCTCGACCGGGCCCGCATCGACTCGATGATCACCGTGGTCGACGCTGCCCGCCTCCTCGAGCACTTCGCCGACGAGCTCGACG
>Ga0209021_1000685_pt1 | contig 39806 bp, 27 predicted proteins | sample PinacodermFT_FD_187299 | JGI IMG/M metagenome (GOLD analysis project Ga0209021, IMG submission 187299) | Host-associated microbial community of the marine sponge Aplysina aerophoba from Gulf of Piran - sponge pinacoderm, lysed by freeze-thaw... | ecosystem: Host-associated > Porifera > Sponge >... | reverse complement strand
CGTTCGGTGCGTCCAGGCTGGCACCTGGTGGAGAAACCACCGCGACAGAGTGGGTTACGACCCATTGCGGTCCGCCCCGGGCCGTGAGTATGAGAAATCTTGGTTAGGATGATCCCGGCCGTGGAGGAGCGATCTCGAATGACCCAGCGGATCAAGATCGATCAGGGCGGGCTGGGGTTCGGCCTCTGGACGATCGGATGGCTGTTCACCATCGGCTTTGTGGACCTGAACTTCTGGCGCGGCCTTCTCGGCCTCCTGGCCTGGCCTTACTTTCTCGGAATCCGCATCGCCGAACTGATCGGCTCCTGAAATTCCGGCGCCCGGAGTTTCCCGGCGGATTGCCGCCGCTCACCTGCCCACGGGTCGTGTTCAGTGGGCGTGCGTTCCGCCGGTGCAGTGGTCGAGCGTTTCCTTCATGATGGCGGCGTCCACCGGTACCTCCATCGTCTCGCCCTCGAATCTCACCACCAGATCACCGCCGGCGAGGAGAAAGTCCACGAACCATTCCTCCGGCTCGAACTGGAAGACCCCCGGAAAGGGCCGGTCCTCCGTCTGTTCGATGCTCCGGGTTTCCCCATTGTCCGTTTGCACGTAGAGGGTCCGGGTCTGGCGCCCGGACGGACTGGCGTCTTCATGGGGAACGTGCACCGTCAGGAGAATCTCCTCCTGCTCCTCATTGCACTGGACCAGGAGCCCGGTGTGGTCCCGGACGACGAATTCGGCTCCGTGGACGCCCATGTACTCGAAGCCCTTCCATTCCACGGCGTTCGGCAGCGCGAGGAACATCACTAGCAGGCTGGTCATCGAATCTCCTTCCGTCGGGCTGTCCGGCGGATCGGCGCCCCGGAAGGTCCGGGATCAGCAGATCGGGAAACCAACCCCACCGGAGGTTCCGCCGGCCGACGTCCTGAAGCGGAAGGATATCGGGACGAACCACCGGTCGCGACCACGAGGTGCGTAGAATCGGGGGCCCGTCATGACCACCCCCATCGATACCTCCCGGATGACGGCCGGAAAGCGGGCTGCCTTCGAACTCACCGAGGCGGCGCGGGAGACGGGGTGGCGTTATCCGACTTTCGCCGGGGGGCTCTTCCTCGGGCGGCTTTCCACCGGGATCGTGCGCCCTTATCCCGACAGCGGGGTCGAACCGGAGGGAGAGGCCTTCCTCGAGCGGCTGGAGTCGTATCTCCTCGAGCAGGTTGACGCCGACGAGATCGACCGGACCGGTGAGATTCCCGATCGGGTGCTCCGCGATCTCGCCGCCATGGGCGCCTTCGGGATCAAGATCCCCAAGCGCTACGGAGGCCTCGGGCTGTCGCAGCGGACCTATACCCGTTCCGCGATTCTCCTCGGAAGCCACTGCGGCAGCCTGGCCTCCCTCATTTCCGCCCACCAGTCGATCGGGATCGCCCAACCCATCCTGCTGTTCGGAACCGAGGAACAAAAACAGGAGTTCCTGCCCCAGGTGGCGGCCGGTGACATTTCCGCGTTTGCGCTCACCGAAACGACCGTGGGGTCCGACGCCGCCCGCATGCAGGCGCACGCCGAGCCGACCCCGGACGGCCGGTCTTTCGTCCTGAACGGCGAAAAACTCTGGTGCACGAACGGCACCAAAGCGCGCTGGCTGGTGGTTATGGCGCGCACCCCTGCTGAGACCCCGGGCAAGCGGGCCGGGATCACCACTTTCATCGTGGATACGCGCTGGCCGGGCGTCGAAGTCGTGCGCCGCTGCCACTTCATGGGCCTCAAGGCGCTCTACAACGGGGTGATGCGCTTCAACGACGTCCGAATTCCCCGCGAGAACGTCCTGGGTCCGGTGGGGAAGGGGCTTCGCGTTGCCCTCACAACGCTGAACACGGGCCGGCTCACTCTTCCCGGGATCTGCATCGGGACGGCGAAGAGGTCGCTCTACATTTCCCGGACCTGGGCGCGGGAGCGGGTGCAGTGGGGGGCGCCGATCGGGGAGCACGCGGCGATCGCCGACAAGATCGGACGGATGGCCTCGACGACGTTCGCGATGGATGCCATGTCCGATCTCACCTCGCTGCTCGTGGACATCGGCGGTGCGGACATCCGCATCGAGGCTGCCATCTCCAAGATGTACGCGAGCGAGGCGGCATGGCGGATCGCCGATGAGACGGTGCAGGTCCTGGGCGGACGTGGTTACGAGACCGCTGCCTCGCTCGCCGCCCGGGGCGAGCGGCCGTTTCCGGCGGAACGCACGCTGCGCGACAACCGGATCAACACGATCTTCGAGGGTTCGAGCGAGATCCTGCGCCTCTTCATCGCGCGCGAAGTCATGGACCCTCACCTCACTCGTGCGGGTGCGGTCATGAATCCCTCGTTGCCGCTTTCGAAGCGGCTCGCGACCGCGATCCGTGCCGGGTTCTTCTACGTCCCCTGGTACCTGCGGCAGTGGTTGCCGGGCGGCGCACCCTCCGGCGGCGAGGCGTGGGCACGGCGCCATCTCCGTTTCGTGGCCAAGAGCAGCCGCCAACTGGCGCGCAGCCTCTTCCACGCGATGCTGCGACACGGCCCCGGGCTCGAGAAGCGCCAGATGCTTCTGTGGCGCTTCGTTGACTTCGGAGCGGAGCTCTACGCCCAGGTAGCGACGGTCGTGCGCGCCGAGGCGCTCATCGCCCGAGGAGCGCGGGAAGAAGACGTGTTGCCGCTGGTCGACGACTTCTGCGCGGGATCCCGGATCCGCATCGGAGAGTTGCGGCGGGGCCTCCGGCGGAACCAGGACGAAGGCGCCTATGCGCTCGCCCAGGGTTTCCTCAAGGGCGAGTTCCCTACCCTCCTGGAAGGCCGCGTCCCGAATCCGTACGACCCGCCGGCGCGGGCCGACGTTCCGGAGGAAGAGCCCGCCGCCGGAACCCCCGTCGGGGTTTGAGCGCGCCCGCAACGCTGGCGGCGGCGGCGTTGCTCGCCGGCGCTTGCTCCCAAGCTGCTGATCCTCCGGCGCCGCCGGCCCGCGCCGTCTGGCTCGACGTCGACCCCGCCGTGATGCCCGGCGGGCACGAGCCCGACGACGGGGTGGCCATGGTCCAGGCGTTTCATTCGCCCGAGCTGCGGGTCGCGGGAGTCAGCGTGGTGTTCGGTAACGCCCCCGTCGAAGTCGGATACCCGATCGCCCGGGAGATTGCGGCCCGCTTCGCGCCGGAAGGAGTTGCGGTGCACAGGGGGAGCGCCGAGGCGTCCCCGGACCCGACCCCGGCATCCCGGGCTCTCGTTGCGGCGCTGGAACGGGAACCGCTGACCGTGTTGGCGCTCGGCCCGGCGACCAACGTGGCCGCCGCCCTCCGCGAGCGGCCGGATCTCGCGGCGCGCATCGAGACGGTGATCCTGGTGATCGGCCGCCGCGCCGGGGAGGCCCTGACGTTCCCCGGCGGCGGACCCAATCTCCTCGACTTCAATTTCGAGCTGGATCCGGAGGCCGCGGAGGTCGTCGTGGGGAGTGGCGCCCCGGTCGTTCTGGCCCCGTTCGAACTCGCTGCCAAGCTGCCGATCGACGCGGAGGAATGGGCTTCGGTGTGGGACACCCCGTTCGGGGAGTTCTTCCGCCGTCCGATCGAGGACTATCTCGACTGGTTCGGTGACAACTACGGGCGGCGGGCGACCTACCCGTTCGATTCCTTTGCCGTGTCCTTCCTGGTGGTCCCGGCACTGCTCCGCTGCGACCGGACCTCGGTAATCGTCCGGGAGGGTCCCGCTGACGGCTATTCGGACACCGGGGGAACCAAACCGTGGCTCGTCCGGACCGATGCGGCGCCGGGATGGCCCGTGACCTGGTGCCACACCCCGGCTCCCGAACTGAAGGAAGAACTCCTGCGGCGCCTGGCCGGAAGCTGACCGGAAACGGACCCGAGATCGCACGCGTCCTACGGTAATCTTCCGCGTTCCGCCGGGAGCGCCTGTAGCTCAGTGGATTAGAGCGCTTGCCTCCGGAGCAAGAAGTCAGAGGTTCGAATCCTCTCAGGCGTACCAGCGTGGTTGTATCGGGTTGGGCCGTTAGCTCAATCAGGCAGAGCAACTGACTCTTAATCAGTAGGTTGAAGGTTCGATTCCTTCACGGCTCACCACCCGATGCCCGAATCGCTCCGCGCGGGGCGGTGAACCATTCCCCTTGCCGGGTCCGCGTACCATCGCAGTGGGGAGGGACACCGCCACCCCCGTCGCCGCCGTGCAGGAAAGCCTTCCCAACCCGTCCGTTGAGGTGGGGCGGAATTCCGGAATCGCGGTGAATCCGGCGGCGGACGCGCCGCGGCGGATCCTCATCAGGTCGCCGGAAATCCGCATCAAGGGCAGAAACCGGCCCTCGTTCCGGGAAGCGCTCAAGCGCAATCTGGGACAGCGGCTCCGCGGCATCGGGCTGCGCTGGCGGACGAGTTCGGCGGGCGACCGCGTGTGGATCGAGGTGCCGCCGGCAGAGACCGTCTCGCTCGACCGGGCGCTTGCGGTGATCGCCACCGTTTTCGGCGTGGAGCTCGCGCTTCCGTGTTTCGTGATTCCCCGCCCGCGCGGTGAAACCCGCTCGCCCGAGCGACTGCTGGAGGACACGACCTCCCTGGCCTGCGGACTGGCGGCAGAGGCGCGGCCCGAACCGGAGACGGGCTTTGCCCTGCGGGTACGGCGCCGGGACCGGAATTTTCCCATCCGCTCCCAGGCCATCGCCGAATCGATCGGACGCGCCATTCTGGAGCGCACTGCCTGGGACCGGGTTGACCTCTCGAATCCGGCGCTCACCATCTTCATCGAGCCTCACGAAGAGGCCATCTACCTCTGGACGCGCCGGGTCAAGGGGCCCGGCGGACTTCCGGTCGGGGTCGCGGGCCGGCTAGTGGGGATGTTGTCGGGTGGCTTCGACTCGCCGGTGGCGGCGTGGATGATGGCGGGAAGGGGAGCGGCGGTCGATTTTGTCCATCTCACGCCCTCCCGCCCGGACCCGGCTTCGCCCGCCGCCTCCAAGGCGGCGGAACTGGCCCGCGTCCTTTCCCGGTATACCGGCCGGTCGCGCCTGGTGCTCGTTCCGTACACCCACTTCGATCTGCGCCTCACCGGGAGCAGAACCGGCCACGAGGCCGTGCTGTTTCGGCGATTCGCTTTCCGGTGCGGCGAGGTGGTTGCCCGGAAGTTCGGAGCCGCGGCCCTGGCCACCGGCGACAGCCTCTCCCAGGTCGCCTCCCAGACCCTCGAGAACCTCATCAGCGTCGATGCCGCGCTTTCCTTGCCGGTTTTTCGGCCGCTGGTTGGACTCGACAAGGTCGCGATCATGGACCGGGCCCAGAAGATCGGCACCTGGGAGACCTCCGCCATTCCGGCGAAAGACTGCTGCGCCCTGATCGCCGGCTCCCCGCGCACCCGATCCGAGCCCGAGCGGATCGCCGACCTCGAGCGGCGACTGTTTCCGGATCCCGGGGAAGTCGTGTCGCTGTCGCTACTGGAATCGGTGATCGGCGTATTTCAGGACGGAGAGCAGATCGAGGCGTTTCTGCCGGCGGCCGACCGGTTCGTTCCCCGTTCAGCGGAGTAGGCAGCCAGAGGGTAGCCAGTACGGCGACGTTGTGTCGTATTGGATTTGGCGATTCGCGGCGCGCAGCGCCGCGGGGTGGGGTGTGGGGAGGGGTTTCCCCTCCCCGCGAAAAAGGTGGATGAATCGCGCCGCGATTCACCCACCAACCCGTGGAGGAAGCGCGCCGCGCACACACAAAACGCCGGATCGGCCCGATGGTCGCCCTGAGCTTGTGCGGGGTGCTTTCACCACGGGTTGCTAGCATGAGTCTTGCTTGCCTGAGACCTTGCGAGGAGGGCGACATGCCGAACTCTCTTCCCCGTGTTCGAGTCTCGGGACTCACGGCGGCCGTGGTGGTCCTGGCCTCGATCGCGGCGGTTGCCGTCGCAGCGCCGAAAGCCGGGGTCCTGCAGGAACAGGCCCCGGAGCCCTACTCGGTCTTTGTTTTCCGGGCGGGTGAGGTGGACGCCGAATTGGACGTGCGACTCACCAATGCCGTGACCGCGGTGGCGGCGGAGCTTGGGGAACAGCCCCAACGGTTCCGGCTGGTCGAGTCGGCCGAGGAGGCGGACGTTCGGGTCACGATCTTCGATGCCCAGGCCGTAACGAGCGAACTGAGACATGTCGGCGGGCCCGCCGGTTTCACCCCGAACCGGGTCTTCGAATCAAGGGGGAGCAATTTCTTCTCGTTCGATGCGGTCGTGCGGATGGGCCGGAACCGGAAACAGATCCGCAGCTCCGGTACCGGCGCGACGGAAACCCGTAGCTTCCGGCCCGCCGCTTCCGACTTCGTGCGGCAGCTCGAGACGTTTACGCACGAGAACTCCACGGGAACGCGCTGAAGACATGTCTTCCCGCCTGACCGTCACCCGGATCCCGGGCTCGATTCTCGCTCTTGTCGCTCTTCTCGCGCTGGCCCCTGCCGCCGCCAGTCAGGACAAGGCGCCCCGGCGTCCACCGGAGCCGTTTCGGGTGTTCGTCCATGCCGGTGATCCGGCCGACAACTCGTTGAAGGCGAGCCTGGAAGAAACGCTGCCCATGGTCCGGGAGAGGGTGGAGCGGCGGCGACACTGGTTCCAGTTGGCCGATTCGTTCGAGAGCGCCGATTTGACCCTGCGCCTCGTGAACTACCGGACCGGCCAGCACTGGAATCCACTGTTCGATGCGGTCTACGGAGACCAGCAGGGCCGCGAGTTCCATTTCCTGGACGCGGTCGTTCAGGGGGGCGGCGTGCGCACCAGGCTCTCGGGGTTGGACGAGCGTCCGGTCCGGACCGGTCCCAGCATCCGGAACGCCGCGGGTCATCTCGCGGAAGAGCTGGAACGGTTCACCAGGGAAAACTACGCCGCCCTCAGCGAGCTCCGCGCGCGGGATGCGGCGCGTTAGCGCGGCAGACGCGGACGTTCACCCGGTCGCGAAACCGTGCCGCGCTTCGGTCCACCGTGCGATGATTCCTGCGCGATCGGCCCTGCGGGCCGTTTTCGCGCATCACGGGGAGGCATCATGACCATCCACCGCACTCCGCCTCGGCGACCAGCGCTTGCCGGTCTTCTGCTCTTGACGGCGTTCGCTGTTGCCGCGGCGAATGCCACGGAACAAGCGCCCCGGCGCCCACCCGAGCCCTTCAACGTTTTCATCCACGCGAGCGACCCCGAAGATCAGGAGCTGAAGGAAGGGCTTGAGAAGGCTGCTGAAGAATTACGCGAACGGGTCGCCGGGCGGCGGAGTTGGTTCCGCGTCGTAGACCTCGCCGAGGAAGCGAACATCACCCTGCGCGTCATCAACTACCGAACATCACAGACGATGATGCCGAAACTCGAGAGACTGTTCATCAACGGCCAGGTCCAACTGGTCGAGCGCAGCGAGATCGTCGAGTTCCACTACGTGGATGCGGTCGCGCTCGGTGGGTCGGCGCGAGGAAACCTGACCGGGCTGGACGAGCGGGAGAGCGGAACCAGCCTGCGCAATGCCGCCAGCCACCTGGCCGAACAACTGGAGGAGTTTTGCAAGGACAACTACGCGGCTCTGACGAGCCAATAGACCGCAGGCGGCGTTCGTTCGCCGCGATCTTCTCACTGACGGCCCTCGTCTTCGGACTGGCCGGGCCAAGTTGTGCGACTCCGCCCGAACCGCAGCGGGCGAGGAACGTCATCCTCTTCATCGGGGACGGGTTCGGCATGAACCAGCTCGCGCTCGGGCTGGCGTACGCCTCCGAGGTACGGGGCCGTCCGCTGCGGATGGCTGAGTTGGCCGACGCCGGGAGTGCGGGGTATTCGATCCCTTACTCGTATGCGCGGATCACGACGGATTCCGCCGCCGCCGCCACCCAGATGGCGACGGGAAGACGGGCGCTCACCGAGACGCTGAGCGTGGATCCGGAAACCGCGGAGCCGCTGCCGACGATCCTGGAGTGGGCGGAGGAACGGGGTCTCGCCACGGGACTCGTTGCGAACATGCGGCTCACGCACGCGACCCCGGCCGCCTTCAAGGTTCACGCGAAATCGCGCTACGTGCCGGAGGCCGAACTCGCCGATCAGCTCTTCTCCGAGCCTGAGGTCGAGGTGCTGCTCGGCGGCGGCGGGCGGGCGATGATTCCCGCCGGAACGAATCTCGGGGAGAGCGTTCCGGGACTGCCGGCCGGAACGGACGGCCCTTCGAACCGCGACGACGATCGCAACCTGATCGCCGAAGCCCGGGAGCGGGGCTATACGGTGGTCGGAGATCGCGCCGGCCTCGCGGCAGCCCGCGGGACGGAGCGTCTCGCCGGCATCTTCGCCGCGAGCCACCTGCCCTACGTGCTCGACCGGTCCTGGGACGGGCTCGACGACACCGTGCCGACACTTGCCGAACTGACGGATGCGGCGATCGCTTCGCTTGAGGGCAACGAGGCCGGGTTCTTCCTGGTGGTTGAAGGCGGCCTCATCGACTACGCCGGCCACGACAACGATGCCGGCGCGATGCTCGCCGAGATCCTCGACTACGACGAAGCGATCGGCGCCGCCTTCGATTTCGCCCGGAACCGGGACGACACCCTGGTTCTGGTCACCGCCGACCATGGCACCGGCGGGTTTTCGTTTACCTACGCCGGCGGGGGGCCGGGCCCCCTCCCGGAGACGGTCTTTCCGGACTACTCCGCCGGTCCCGAGATGGCCGGCGCCCGCCACCTGGAGATGCTGGCTGCCCAGCGCCGTTCGCTGATCGAGGCGATGCCGGACATCGCTTCGCCGGCCACCGCGGAATCGGTCCTCGCGGTGATCGAGGAAGCGACCGGGATCCGGCTCACCGACGAGGAAGCGGCCGATCTCGCCAGTCAGCTCAACGAGGAGAACGTCGCGCCGCGGGATTTCTCCGCCTACTACCTCGATTCGGTTTCGATCCCGGTGGCGCTCGCGGCGCGCCAACTCGCGAACCACACCCAGGTCGTCTGGTCCACCGGCGGACACACTTCGGAGCCGGTGCTGCTGCTCGGCTACGGCCCCGGCGCCGGCGGGGTCCTCGGAATCGGAGAGAACACCAGGGTCCACGGCATCATCCGGGACGCGTTCGGCTGGGAGTGAACCGGGGAGCTCAGGCAACCGGGGTGCGCGCGGCTCCCGGCGCGTCCGCGACGGCGCCGAGGAGCACGTCCCGAACCGTGGTCCCCGCCGAAATCCGTTCGTCGAGTCGAAGCTGCGCCACCCGGTTCGTGACCGCCGCGACCGCAAAGCTCACCCCCGAGAGGTTCTTCTCGCGGGGCAGGGGCGGTAGGGGCCGGGCCCAGGGAGAGGCGATCAGAACCTTCCCGCGCCGGGCCAACGCACCGTAGCCGAGTCCCGGCTCGGCCTCCACTCCCACCGCGCCGCGAACCGACGCCAGCGAACCCGGAATGAGGAGGGATCCGCGCCCCGAACGCGGCGCCACCAGCGTGATCCCCGCCTCCCCGGCCTCGATCCAGGCGTCGCGCAGGACCGCCTCGCCCTCCGGATCGCTGCCCGCCGGAACTCCGGCGCTGAGATTGACGATCGCCGCTCCGTGCTCCACCGCCCAGCGAATGCCGGCCGCCAGGCAGTGCGGAGGGGCGTCCGTGCGGCGTCCGAAGACGCGCACCGAAAGCAGCGTGAAGGCCTCCGGCGGCAGGCCGTCCGAGACGGTCGCCGCCACCGCGGTGCCGTGCCCGATCTCGTCGGTCCAATCGGCACGCCGGTTCCCGGTCAGGCGAACCCCGCCGTCGCGCCAGGTGATCCGGACGCCTCCGGCTACCGGGCCCACCTGGCGGTGCGCCGGGTTGATTCCCGTGTCCAGGATCGCGATCCGCAGCATTTCCGCCACGCGCGCCGTCAGTTCCGGGCCTCGATCCGGCCGTCGCGGAGAGCGAAGACCCGATCGGCCGCCGCGACGAACGCCCGGCGGTGGGTCATCACCAGCGCGGTGCGCTCCTTGAGCCAGGGCACGAGGCGCTCGATCAGGCGCGCTTCGGTCTCGGCATCGAGGGCCGAACTCGGCTCGTCGAGCAGGATCAGTCCCGGTTCGGCGAGGACCGCCCGCGCGATGGCGATGCGCTGGCGCTGGCCGGCCGACAGTTGCTGGCCCCGCTCGCCGACGACAGTGGAGAGGCCGTCCGGAAGGTTCGCGAGGAAGTCGTCGAGTGCCGCGAGGCGCGCCGCCGCTTCGACTTCCCGGTCGGAAGCATCCGGCCGTCCGTAACGGATGTTCTCCGCAATCGGGGCGTGCCACAGGAACGGATCCTGCTCGACCACCGCGACCCCGTCGCGCAGCTCCGAGAGTGTGAACCGGCGAATGTCGGCGCCGCCCCAGGAGAGCCGGCCCCGATCCGGGTCGAGGCGCCGGAGGATCAGGTCCGCGAGGGTGGTCTTGCCGACGCCGCTCGGACCCACCAGAGCGGTCAAAGACCGCTCTGGGAGTGTGAGGGAAGCGCCGTCGAGCACCGGTTTCTCCTCCCGGCCGTAGGAGAGCGAGACGTCTTCCACCTGGAGCGGACCGCGGGCTTCGCCGACCGGCAGCGGATCCCTCGGATCTTCGACTCCAGGCGGTTCGTCCAGCAGTTCGAACACGCGTTCGAAGGACGCCCGGGCGGCGCGCAGCCCCAGGTACTGACCGAGGAGACCCTGCACCGGGCCGAAGAGCCGCATCTGGTAGGTCATCGCGGCGCCCAGGGTGCCGAGGGTGAGGTTGCCCTGGATCACCTGATAGCCGCCGTAGAGAAAGGCCGCGGCGCCGGCGATCGAGACGAGGGAGGCGGGGATTCCGGAAGCCACGTAGGTTGTCCGCCGCGCCCGCAACAGGGCGTCGATGAATCGGTCGTTCTCCCCGCGGAAACGCTGCGCCTCGCGTTCCTCCTGGCCGAAGGCGACGGTCTGGCGCATCCCGAGCACGGACTCGACGAGCGCGCTCCCGACGGACGCCCCGGCCTCCCGCAACCGCCGGTTCTCGTCGGTCACGCGGGTCCGGAGGCGCGTGAGAGCAACGGCCGCGAGGGGCAGGACGACCAGCGCGGGGACCAGCAGAGCCGGGGCGAGCGCCAGCACCAGCGCCAGCGCGACCAGGAGCCCAAGCACGTTCTGGGTCAGGGACAGGAGGAGGTCGCCCGCGGTCCGTTGGAGTTCCGAGACGTCGGTGTTGAGTCGCGACAGCAGGTCCCCGGTGCGGGCGCCGGCGAAGAAGCGGGGGGAGAGCCGCTGGAGGCGCCGGTAGACGGTGAGCCGGAGATCGAAGAGAGCCCGGGCCGAGAGCCCTACGTAGCGATAGCCCGTGTAGGAGGTCAGCACCAGGCCGCCGATCTGCATGACGGCCATGAGCACCGCGAGTTGGAGCAGCAACAGCAAATCGCCGCCCAGCAGCGCGTCGTCGAGCAGTGGGACCAGGAGCAGCGGCCAGAGCTGCCCCGGGAGCCCGGCGAGCAGCGAAAGGACCAAAACCCCCGAGAGCCTCCGCCAATAGGGAAGCGTCAGGCGGAACGCGCGCCGGTAGATATCGGGGACGGGGGTCCGCGCTCCGCTGTCAGGCATGGCGATGAATCATGCGGGGAGTAGCGAAGGGATTTCCGCTGCCCTGTCGGACGGCGGCTCCTGAGACCGCGCCGGCGTGGAGGCCGGCGCTCCTAGCGCTCCTGCAATCAGTTGCCGGCGCCGGCCCGGTAGCGGAGGGGGTGGGGGGGAAGCATGAAGTCACCCCCGGCGAAGATCTCGGTCTCGGGCTCGAGCGTCTCCGCGTCGTAGACGTACATGGTGTCCCCGACCCCCGACACGAAGAGGCGCTTCCCGTCCGCCGAGACGATCATCGAGATGTTGGTGCGGCCCCGCTCAAAGCCCTTCCTCCGCAGGATGACCTGCCGGCTCTCCATGTCGATCACCGCGGCATCGCTCAGCCCGGCGTAGCCGCGCTTCCCGTCGGGCGAGAGCGCGAAACGGGCGAGCTGCATCTGGGGTCCCAGTTCGTAGTGGCTGAAGGTCTTCTCGGGTAGCCGGATCTCCAGCAGGCCGAAGAGTTCCATCCCCTGGCGCGGCTCCACGGTCCGGTACATCCCGAAGAGCCGGCCGGGCTCGACCTCGTCCAGCGAGTGGCCGCGCACCCCTCCGTAGCCGGGAGCGAGCGGCCGGTCCAGTTCGATCCGGTCCGTCTCCTCGAGGGTCTCGGCGTCCAACTCGACGATCTGTTCGTTCACCAGGTACACCGACGAACCATCCGGGCTGAAGTGGATATTGGGACGCCAGTCGCTCGCGTCGCCGAGAGGGATCTCGTGCGTCACCTCCCGCCGGTCGCGGTCGAAGACCCAGATCTCCGACGGCGTCTGGTGAATGAAGCGGTCGGGTTCGAGGTCCACCACCACGGGCACGAGGTAGATCCGGCGGGCGTCCGGATCGGGGGTGGCGCTCATGAAGCGAATGCGCTTGCCCACCGTGCTCAGCCGGAAGTCGTCCACAACCGCCATCTCGGTCGCGTCGAACACTTCGACGGATTCCATCCGGCCGGTCACGATGGCGACGAAGCGCCCGTCGGCGGTCCAGGTGTTGTTGGTGGCCGCGCCGTGACGGAGGTTGCCGACCTTTTCGAACCTCAGGGTCTCCTGGTCGAAGGTGATGAGTTCGTCGGGCCAGATTCCCGCAAGGAATCGGTCGGCGTCCTGTCCGCTCGCGGGAGCGGCAACAAGCAGAGCGATCCCCAGGGCGAGGAACAGTGGCCGGATCATGGACTGGAACTCAGGGCGAACTGTGGAGCTTCGGAAACGGCGCCTCACGGGAAGACCAGGTCGATCTCCCTCCAGTCCTGGGTCGCCGCAGCACAGTTCTTGTGCCAGTCGGGGCTGTTGTTGAGGTAGTCGGGCACCTGGGCGGGCCAGTAGCAGGTCTTGTAGCAGTCGTAGAGGTCCCGCTCCATCGGCTGGCAGAGCGCCGCGGTGCCTCCCGTCGCATCCACCTCCCATCCCGGCGAGAAGATCGTCGTACAGCCGGAGGGATAGTGCGGCCCGGGATCGTCGGCGGTAGCGCGCGCCGCCCCGCCGCCCTCGAGCCACTCGGTGGCGAAGCGCGCCTTGAGGTTCTTGGGGGAGAGGTGTTTCATGGCGGTCTCCTAGGGGGTCTGCCGCGCGGCCTGCAGCATTCCCTCGAAGCGAGCGAGGAATTGAGGATTCCGGTCAAGGATACGCCCGTACGCGGAGAGGCCGAGGGCGGTCCAGTCGCGGATCCAGTCACAGTAGTGGAGGTTGGGGCGGAAACGATCGCCGTAGCGCACCTGCGCCTCGTGGTAGCAGCCGCCGGAACAGAGGCTGCGGACCCAGCACTGGCTGCAGTCGGTACGGGCGTCGATGTGAGCCTTCTTCAGGTGTTCGGCGCGCTTTTCTTCGCTGATCCCCGTGGCCACGTGTCCCAGATCATGGTCGCCGGAACCGGCGAACCGGTGGCAGAGGCCGACCTCGCCGCCGGGGGCGACTCCGACGAGCCCGAGTCCGGCCCCGCAGGGGTACGCCTTGCTCACGCCCTCGTGGATTTCGCCAAGCAGGTCGCTGAGGTTCGAGAACCCGAGATAGCGGCCCTCGGTGGCTGCTTCCACGTAGTTGTCGGCGAGGCCGCGGAACTGGTCGAGCAACTCGTCGAAACCGTCCTCGCCGAGGGCGTAGTCCTGGTCGGGAGAGGAGGTCACCGGGGCGAAGCCCACCTCGTAGAAGCCGAGCCCGATCAGGTGTTCAAAGATCCGCGGGACGTCGAGGTTTTTCGACGTGACGGTCACCCGGGCGCCGACCGGCCGTTTCTGGAGCTTCAGGAACTCGGCGATTCGGGGAGCGATCACGTCGTAGCTGCCCATTCCGCTCCGGTACACCCGCATGGAGTCCTGGAACTGTTTGTCACCGTCCACCGAGATCGTCACCCCGATCCCGTTGTCCGCGATCCACTGCGAGATCTCGCGAGTCAGCAGGGTGGCGTTCGTGGTCAGGCTGAAATCCACCCGTTTTCCGGCCTGCTGTGCCGCTTCCCGGGCGTACTCCACGGTCGGGCGGATTACTCGCCAGTTGAGCAGCGTTTCCCCACCGAAGAAGGTGACCTGCAGGTCCTTCGCTTCCCCGGAGTCGGTGATGAGCCGATCCACCGACTGCCGTGCTGTTTCCTCGGTCATCGCCGCCGGAACCTCGGCTTCGGCGATCCGGTCGTCCCCGTACTCGTAGCAGTAGCGGCAGGCCAGGTTGCAGGAGTTCGTGATGTTCAGCACCACCGTGCGGATCGGCGGGGGGCCGTCCACTTCCTGGAGGCCACCGAGCGGGATGAGCGGCGTCCCCTGACGGGCCACCGCTCCCACTCCCGCCAGTTCCCGGAGCGCTGCTTCTTCCTCCGGCGACTCGACGACCTCTGCCGGGGGCCTGGGCCCTCCGGCGAGCCGGTCGAGCACCCGTTCGCTCGTTTCGTCGAGTTCGAAGATCATCGAGGAGGGGACGAGGAACGCGTAGTTCCGCTCTCCGCCGTGGAAGCGGTGCATCTGCGTCGCTTCGACCAGGGTTTGTGAGGGAGTGGGAACGCTCATTGCCCCGTCCTTTGCGGGAACAGGTCCCAGTAGAGGAAGACCGGCGGAGAGACCACCAGGCGGGCGCGGTCCCGCAGCGTCTCGCCGGTCTCCGGGTCCTCGTGCTCGGCGACTACCCAGACGTCCCCCATGTTGTCCGCCATGAGTTCGCGCTCCGGGTTGGGGCCGTCGAGCCCCGGGGTGAAGAGGCCCCGCTCGTCGATGTTGCCCACGAAGCGGGTATCGGCGTCTTCGTCCCGGATGAAGTACTCCTCGGTGGTCCAGGTGACGTCGACCGGTCCGAGCGCGAGGTCGTCATCGGTGAGCGTCTCGCCGTCGGGTCCCCGGTGCCAGCCGCTCACCTCGAACTGGACGAACTGCTTGGGGGCGACCGCCCCGCCGACCCGGGAAAGCGCCATCTCGGGGGTCACGCGGATGTAGTCCACGCCGTCATGGACCGCGAAGCCGTCCACGAGGCGAATGCCGCCGGCGGAGACGTCGCGGTAGCCCAGGGGCGCATCGGCTTCGATCCGGAGGTCCACCAGCAGCTCCATTTCGGAAACCCGCCGGGCGTCCTGCACGGTCACTCCCGCCCCAAAATCGAGGGATGAGACAGCATCCTCAGCGAAACCCGCTCCGAGGATCCGGACTCCCGTGGCCGTGGTTCCGGTCTGGCCGGCGGGCGGCCAGGCGGCGCCGATCTGGACACCGCCGGCAGCGCGAGTGAGCGTGACGTCCAGGCCGGTCTCGCCGAATCGGCCGCTGAACAGGCGTCCGGTGAGTGTCTGGCCGTCATCCGAAAGCATCAGGGCTGCCCGGCGTTGTTCCAGACTGTCCCCCTGGCTCCTGCCGCGGAAGGAGAACCCGCCATAGAGCACTCCGGCTCCGAGGCGGCGCTCGCCAGTGCCGTCGCCGTGGATCAGGTTCGCCTCGTAGCCGTAGTTCCCGCCGGATCCGTCGTCGGGACGGAACTCGACGATGCCGCCGATCGGTCCGCTCCCTGGCTGCGAGCCCCGGAAGAACCAGCGTCCGGCGATTCCCGGTCCCGGACCCTTGGCGCGGTAGGTCCGCCACTCGGGCGTCTCGAAGGGGTACTTCTCCTTGAGTTGGTCGAGGACGCGATCCACCGCCCAACGCTCCTCCGGATTTTCCCCGCGGAACGTCTGGCCCTCGATGGTGGGGAAGTAGCCGACGTGCATCCCCTTCAGCAGGTCCCACTCCTCCGCCGTGCGCCGCTGGGTGCGGAAGCGGGCAGTGAGGTGGCAGCGCGAACAGGTCTCCTGGATCAGGTCCTCGTCCTCGGCGAAGGCCTCCTGGTGCGGCCGTTGTTCCGCGAGATAGAAGTAGGGACGCTCTTCTTCGGGGGCGAGTCCGTGGTGGTCCGTCAGATAGCGGACGACGTCGCGCGCCTCTTCGGGAGAAAGGCTGATGTTGCCGGTCCGCATCATGCGGATGACGGTGATCTGCCAGCCTTCCGCAGACTTCCGCTGCCAGGAGATCCGGGACATCCGTCCCGCGTCGTCGGACGCGTGGCAACTGCCGCAGGCCGCCTCGACGAGCGGACTCTTGACCGGGATGCCGTCCTGCGCCTCGGCCGCGCCGGTTGGCCCGACGAGTGAAAGGACGGCGATCGCAATTGCGGCTCGCATAGCGGCGGGCCAGTGTATGGGTTCCCGGTCGCCCACGCTACCGGCGGGGTGGTACAAACGCCGGATGATGAACGTCCGATTCGAAAAGAGTTTCTCGCGCCGGAGTTTTCTGGGCGCCGCCGGCGCGTCCGCCGCGGTCTTCTCGCCCCGAGCCGTCAAGGGGCTGACGGGCTCCGAGATCGAAGCCCGGGCGGCCGGCCGCGAAGTCGCCGAGTTCGGAATCTCCATGTGGGACCTCGACACCCCGGCGCTGGTGGTGGATATCGACGCCCTGGAGGCGAACATCGCCCACATGGCGCGCACCACGAGCGCCAACGGCATCGCGCCGCGTCCGCACGCCAAGACCCACAAGTGCCCGGCGATCGCCCGGATGCAACTCGAAGCCGGCGCGCTCGGAATCTCGGTCGCCAAGGTGAGCGAGGCCCAGGCCCTCTTCGACCACGGGATCGACCAACTGCTCCTGACGACGAGCAACGTGACCCCCTTCAAGATCCGGCGCGCGATGGGGCTCTCGAAGCAGTGCCCCGGATTCATCCAGACGACCGATACCGCCGAGAACGCGCGCGCCCTTTCGGAAGCCGCGGTAGCCGCCGGGATCACCGCCGACGTAACGGTGGACGTCGATCCGGGTGGCCATCGCACCGGAATCACGCCCGGCGAACCGGCGCTCCAACTGGCGCAGCTCGTGGACCAGCTTCCCGGCCTCACGCTGCGCGGCCTCCTCTGCTACGACGGCGGCTCGCAGCACGTCAAGGGCTTCGGGAAGCGGAAGGCGCAGACCCTGGGACGGCTGGCGGCGGCCGCTGATACCTGCGAACGGATGAAGGCTTCCGGGCTCGACACCGGCATCTTCAGCGGTGGCGGGACCGGCAGTTACAACATCGACCACGAGACTCCCGGCTTCACGGATGTCCAGTGCGGGAGCTACGTCTTCATGGACGCCCAGTACCTGGAAATCGGCGGCGCCACCGATCCGGAGGTCTACAGTGACTTCCAGCCGTCCCTGACGATCCTCGCCACGGTCCTGAACGCCCAGTACGAGGGCCGCGCCACGACCGACGCCGGCGCCAAGGCGTGCACCATCAACCGGCCCTGGGCGATCGTCAAGGGTGAGAGCGGGATGAGCTACACCTCGGGCTCCGACGAGTTCGGGACGATCCGCTACGAGGACCCGAGCCGGACCTACAAGGTCGGCGACAAGCTGGAACTCATCGTCTCCCACTGCGATCCGGTGGTGAACCTCTACGACCGGATGTACGCGGTGCGCGGGGGCCTCGTGGAAGCGGTGTGGCCGGTCGCGGCCCGCGGCATGTCCACCTGACCCCGTTTGCGGATACTCCTGAATCCCGTTCGTCTGCGCTTGGTCCTTGTCGGTCCCGAAAGGGCGTGTTCTTCATGACTCACGCTTCCGATGCGTGTGGAATAATCCGCCTCCCTCGGAGGCCCCCTGATGACTGCAACCGAACAGCGTCTCGCGCAACTTGCCCAGGAACATCTCGGTCTCGGCCGAACTCCGGATCTGGACCGGCAATTTGCCGACTCCGGAGTCTCCTCGGTGGACGCCGTTGCGTTCATGAAGGTCGTCAACAGTGACTTCGGTCTTTCGCTGACCGCCGGTGATTGCGCCGGATGTACGACGCTGCGGGGGATCGCCGCCCTCGTGGACAAGCACTCCGGCTAGTCCACCCGGAAACCGGGGCCGCAGTGGTTGTGGGCCCTTGGGTGCGCCGGTTGCGGCTGGATCCGGACCTCGCCGCTGCGCCCCGGACCCTGATTGCGTCGGTTGCGGAGAGTCAAGGCCTTGAAACGCGACTCCAGAAGCGGTCTGGGAGGTCCCGAGGCCCGTCGCCACCCGCGACGTGGCCGTGGACGGAGGCACCTCCATCACCCTCCGCCGCCACGGCAATCCGGACGGACCGCGGCTGGTCCTGAGTCATGGAAACGGCCTGGCGATCGAACTCTCTTACCCCTTCTGGGCGCTGCTCGCCGATGACTTCGACCTGATCGTCCATGACCTCAGGAACCACGGCTGGAAGGCCGTCGGGCCACGCGAGGCGCACAGCCTCCCGACGAGTACGAGGCCCAGGTCGTTGACTACACCCGGGCGTTTGCAGTGCTCGTGAACTTCGAGGCGCTGGCGTGCCCGACCAAGGTGGCCGGAGCCGATCCGACCCTGCCCTATTCGTACTTGCCTACATTCGACATGACCCACATGCTCTTTGTGGACTACGACTTCATCCCGGAGACGACCCACTTCCTGCCGCTCGAGAAACCCCGGGGCCTCCGCCGCCGCGACCCGCGATTTCGTTGGGCTCCAGTGTCTCTACTAGCGGCCGGTTCGCGATCTGCGGCTGGGGGAGGCGTGAGGACCGGGGGCCAGCCCTGGAGCCAGCCCCGCCGGACTTAAATCGAACCGCAACACGGACCGCCACCCAGAACCGGTGCCGGAGGGTAGAGTCGGCACGATGGCTCCCGCGCTCCGCATCGGGACGCTCGTTCATTCTCCATGGATGCCGGGAGTCAACGGGAGCACGGATTTCGCTGCCGACTGCACTCCTTGCCGGACCACGGATGACGATCAAGCGATAGGGAGAGTGGCGACTCGAACATGACCCCACCAACCCTCTGGGAGGTTCCCGAGCCCATCGCCATCTGCGATGTAGCGGTAGACGACGACACCTTCATCACCCTGCGCCGCCACGGGAATCCGGGCGGCCAGCGCCTCGTCTTGACCCATGGCAATGGTCTGGCCATCGATTTCTACTATCCCTTCTGGTCGCTCCTGACCGATGACTTTGATCTGATCGTCTACGACCTGAGAAACCACGGCTGGAACGCGGTCAGCTCCCTGCAAGCGCACACGCTACCGACCTTGGTACGTGATCACGACCGGATTCTCGAGGCCATCGATCACCACTACGGCGCCAAACCGCAGGTCGGGGTTTTCCATTCGGTTGCCGCGCTGACGACACTCCTGTCTCCTACCAGGGGCAGCAAATACTCCGCCTACGTCCTCTTTGATCCGACCGTGTGCAAGCGCGGAGACAGCTTTGAAGAGTTCGACGCGGCGAGTGAACGTGTCGCTGCTATGACTCGACGCCGCACACAACGGTTCCGGGCCCGGTCGGAGTTTGCGGAGCTCCTTTCCTTGGTTCCCGCCTTCCAGCGGCTGGCGCCCGGGGTCTGCGAACTCGCGGCCCGAACGATGTTGCGCGAATGCGCAGATGGCGAGGGATATGAACTTCGCTGTCCCCGGGACTACGAGGCGCAGATCATCGACTACGGCAGGGCTTTCGCAGTGCTGGTTGACCTTGCTTCATTGCGCTGTCCAATCAAGGTCATCGGGGCCGATCCAACTCTGCCCTTCTCCTATCTGCCGACCCTGGATCTCGGCGACGTCGTGACTGTCGACTACGACTTCCTGCCGGAAACCACCCATTTTCTGCAAATGGAGCAACCCGGGGAGTGCGTAAAGTTGATGCGAGAGTTCCTTGCGGAATGCGCGGGGGCCTGACCCGCCGCCGCGCAGTTCATCGTTGTGGGGCCGGCCAGCCGGCGACCCCCGGCGCGGGCCGGGACTTCCGGACCATCACCGCCCGTCGGCGCGCGCTGGCCCGTACCCGTGATCGTCCGACTCCGCCTTGCCAAGGATCCCAAGCCCGTCCCAGGCCCGCGAACGGAACGACACGAGGGAGACTGGTCAAAGGCCGGGGCGGTCGTGGATGGAGACCGGTTCTTCAGCGTTCATCAGCCGTGACCACTGGCGCCAGAACGCGCGTATCTGCAGCTCGTCGCGCTCGGAAAGGGAGGAACGCTTCATCCCTCGCGACACATCCGAGTAATTCACCTCCCCGACCGTTTCGTAGCCGCGTTGGCAGACCTCCACGACCTCGATGTCGTCGGGGCTGGCGAAGCCGCCGGGTCCGAGGAACGAGACGAAGTTGTCGAGGCGCAATGCGCGTTCCTCCGGCTCTTCCTCTTCCGGCCCGAGGCACCAGGACGAGACCTCTACGCACCCCGGCTCCACGGGGTAGTAAGTGCGGATGTTGGTGGACATGATGTCGTTGATGAGGAGGTTGGGAAATATCTGAAGATTGCCGCTGCACATGCACACCTGGTGGGCGCGCTCCTGCCCGAGCCGCTCCACGGCGTTGCGGTACATCTCCTTGAAATGAGACTCGCGCTCCTTCCCGAAATAGGGAATCCAATGAGCCATGGGGCGGCCCCAGGAAGCAACCGCCCTGCCCGGGACGGAGTGGCCGTTGCCAAGCGCCCTGGGCGAAAAGCGCCTGGACTCGTCAGCGTCGCGCAGGAACTCAGTCTCCATCCTGTCCATGGCGTTGGCATCCACCAGCCAGTCGAAGTAGCGCTTGTGGGTGGTCATCGCGTGGTAGCCGTCAATGCTGTTCTCCACGAGCAGTTTGTAGTTGGCTCGTACGGTGTAGGACTGCGTCCCGCTCACGATTTCCATTCGTCCCGCAGACTGATCGGCCACGAGGTCGAGGTAGTCCTTGGCGTTCCAGAGATAGTCCTCGAGAGGAACGTCGTTCGCCGGGTAGAAGTTCACGAAGATGAAATCGCGATAAACGGACGTTCCGCCCGGCGGCTCCCGCAAACCCAGCTCGCGTTGATCGAACGCCTCGCTGTAGGCGGCCCTGCCGGGGATACCGCTCAGCTTGCCCTCGGGTGTGAAGCTCCAGCCATGGTAGAAGCACTGGTGAACCCTTGCGTTGCCTGCCGGCTCCCGGCAGACCATCGCGCCCCGGTGGGTGCAGGTGTTCAGCAGCACCCTTACCTTGCCGTCCCGTCCCCGCGTGATGATGACCGGCCGCCCCGCCACGCGCCGAGTGACGAAGTCGCCCGGTTTGCGCACCTCCGACTCGTGGCCGGCGTAGATCCAGCAGCGGTCGAAGATGCGTTCGCGCTCTCGCGCCAGGATGTCCGGGTCCGTGAAGACGGAGCGGTGGACACGGAAAAGGCCGCGCTCCCGGTCGTCAATGACCAGTTCGGACAAGCGGCGTGAATCCATCGTGTCAGCCATTTGGATGCCTCCTCTCGCTCGGGGCTTCGTTGCGCGGCCTGGCCCCGATGCCCCCGCCCCGTGCCTCCGCGCGCCGCCACCCCTGCGCTCGCGTTTCGCCGCGTTGACGCGCGAGGGTCATAGCAGGATGCTGATCTTGCCTTGGGGGCGCAGGGCGTCGAGGTCGAGGATTGCCCGCCGCTCCCTGATCTTCAACCCGCCGTCCCGGTGGACGAGGGTGTGCTCATAACGGCCCACGTAAGCGTCCGTCACCTCCAGGCGTATGCGGTACACGATGAAGTTGGAAGTGACGCGCAGCGTGTCGCCGGATGGCTCGCGGATGCGCACGTTGGAGATCAGGCGGCGCGTGCGCGACCTGGGGTGCTCAGCGTGAACGAACCGCCCCATGAGCTGGCCCACCCGCGACTCAAGGCGTTCGCGGTCGTCGGCGATGAGGAACAGACTCGTGTGGTGGTCGCCTTCGGGAACGTCCGTGGGCGGGACGTAATAGCCGCACGTCTTGGTAAACAGGTCGAGCCACTCGGATAACCGCCACTCGTCCAGAAGCGCCGCCTCGTGGAACAGGAAATCCTCGACCTGCTGGCGGGTAATCTGCTTGGCTGCGCTTGTCACATTCCTGCGATTGCGTGGTATCGCCCCGTAATCGTAGACGGCCTCCAGCTACTATCAGGGGAACGCTGGGAAAGCACCCGGATCCCCCGACGGGGGCGTGTCTCGATCCGGACGGGCCTGAAAAGGCGCTCCCTCGGAGGGCTTCAGATTCCGCCCCGGCGGGTGGCGTGGTCTCGGTGCCGCGAGCGCGGCTCCGGGATCCAGTGGCGCCGGCGTTCGAACGGATACCCGGGAAGCTCAATCCGGCGTCGGGTCTCGCCCGCGAAGAGCCCGGCGAAGGAAATAGGGAGGCCGCCGGCGTAGGCAGCGGCCACGGCGGTCACGAACCCTTCGTGAGCGGAGGGACCGGTGCGGTCCCTGAACGCGGACAACACCAGGGCCGGTTGCGGGCGGCGGCCGCGGACGGCCCCCGGACCGATCTCCACAATGACCTCGCTCTCGTTGAGAGACTCCCGGTCCTGCATTGCGCTGGCTGCCGCTTCTCCCGCCGCCGCCCGACGCAGGCCGTCCTCCAGATCCAGGGCTCCCAGTGCCTGTGCGGCGGCAAGCCCGCCGGCGTCCAGTCCGGTTGTGGCCTGCGGCCGGACGCCGATGCTTGACCAGAGCGCGGTTAGCCCGCACTGCACCGCGTAGAGCGCCGGGCCGGACCATTCGGGGGATTCGAGAGGCGAAGGCGCGCCGCCGAACATCAGCTCGAGCAGGGACGCTCCCCGTTCCTCTTGGAACACTTCCTCGCAGCGATCCAAAACGGCCCGGAACACTGGCTCACACTCGTAGAACTCCTCCGTCGCGCCCAGCCAGGGGCCCGGTTGCCCGCCGTAGGCGAACAGAACCTTTCTGGGCCCCTGCGGAACCGGCCCCTTTCCCCGGGCTCCATCCGGCCCCGCGAGTGCGGCCAGGCCCACTCGCAGCGCTTCGGCGTCCCGGAACACGGCGCCAGCACGCACGCTGACATGACTTCTGCCCACGCCGGCGGTCCACGTCAGGTCCGACAACAGCGGATCGTCCGCGTTTCCGGAGACGAGTGCACCCGAGCGTTCGTCGAGCCAATCCAGATAGGTTCGTGCGACCCTCGCGAGAGCGGCTTCCGATTTGGCCGAGAGCGGCAGGAAACGCGTTCCGCGCGCGGCCAGCCCATCGATTGGCGGTCGCAGATCGGAAAGGGCTTCGGGCATCGAAACGCTCACCGGCATGCCGCGTCCCGCCGGCGCTCCGTTCGGGGTTTCGTGCCCCTCCATGACGAGGTGGGCGTTCGCCCCGGAAACCCCGAACGCGCTGACCGCCGCCCGGGCGGGGCGATCGGGGTGATCGGGCCACGCTTCCGCCTCCGCCGTGACCCGAACCGGCAGACGGGCCCAGTCCACGACCGGGGTCGGGTTCTCGAAATGCAGGTGCCTTGGAATCAACCCGTGGTTCATTGCGAGTGCGGCCTTGATGAGTCCCGCCACCCCGGCTGCGGTCTCCAGGTGGCCCACGTTGGTCTTCACCGACCCGATCAGCAGCGGGCGGTCGGACTCACGTCCCGTGCCGTACGCCGCCGCCGCGGCCTGCACTTCGATGGGGTCGCCCATCTCCGAGCCATTCCCGTGGGCTTCCAGGTAGTCCACGCCCACGGGAGCGATGCCCGCGCGCGCCAGCGCGGCCTCCATCACCTGTTGCTGGGCTACGCCATTCGGTACCGTGGGGCCGGCGGTCGCCCCGCTCTGGTTGACCGCCGATCCGCGGATGACGCCCCAGATCCGGTCACCATCGGCCTCTGCTTCGTTGAGGCGTTTCAGCAGCACCATCCCGCAGCCCTCGCCACGCACGAACCCGTCGGCCGAAGCATCGAACGTCCGGCAGCGGCCAGTCGGCGACAACATGCCGAGCGCCACCATCTCGTTCGTCTTTCCGGGGGACAGGATGGTGTTCACGCCTCCGGCAAGCGCCAGGTCCACTTCGCCCCCCCGGAGGGCTACCGCCGCGTGGTGCACGGCGACCAGCGAAGAGGCGCAATTGAGTTCCACCGGCATGGTGGGCCCTTCGAGGCCGAGCCTGAAGGAGACACCTCCGACCGCCATGCTGGCTGCCGTGCCGAGGTAGCTCACGCTCTCACCGGCGGCCAGCATCAGGTCCCGGTATTCGCTGGAGGCGACGCCGGCGTAGACCCCGGTGTTGCTGCCCCGCAGCGTTTCGGGATCCAATCCCGCATCCTCGAGGGCCCGCCAACTCGTCTCCAGCAGCAGCCGGTGCTGGGGGTCCATGGTCCAGGCACCGATCGGGGTGATGCCGAAGAAGCGGGCGTCGAACCGGTCGATCCCCTCGATGAACCCGCCGCGCCGGGCCCCGGTGTCCGCGCCGGCGGGGTCTCCCGCCACGCCGGTCCATGGACCGCTCCCCGGCCGGCCGTCGAATACGGCTTCCACGCCCGCCTCAAGTTGGCGCCAGAACGTTTCCAGGTCCGGTGCACCCGGGAAGCGACACGCCATCCCGACGATGGCGATGCCCTCCGCATCCGCCCGAACGGCTTGCGACGCGGCCGGAACCGGCGCCGGAGCCGGCTCCGGTACCGCAACGGCGAACGGGGCGGGTTCGGACTGGGGCTCGCGTGGCGGCGCCTCACTCATCTCGCCAAGTTCCTCGCCCAGATGGGCGGCGAGCTTGGCGATGTCCGGATAGTCGAAGACCACCGTGTTGGGCGCCGTGTACGCACCGGCGAACGCCCGGTTCAGCCGGTTCCGGAACTCCACCGCCATCAGCGAGTCCATCCCGAGGTCGAAGAACCCCACGCTGGGTGACGGCGCCGAGGACAGGCGTAGCACGGCCCGGACTTCCCCCTGCAGGAACGACACGAGGAGGTCCTGCCGATCCCGCCCCAGCGGTCCCCGGAGCCGGGTCAAGAGGTCGTCCGACGACGAGGACGCTTCGTCTTCGGCCTCGGAAGCGCTGGACAGGAGGTCCTCCAGGAGAGGCGGCCGGTCCGGAACGGCCTCCGCGAAAACGCCCCAATCCATCGCCATCACCACGGAGTGGGTGACGTCCTGCCGCACGAGCTGGTCGAGCGCCCGGATGCCCTGCTCGGGCGTGAACCAGCGGCCGCCCAGGGCCGCACGCTGCCGTTCGATCCGGCCGCGCTGTTCGGCGGCCTCGCCGATCTCGGACCAGGCGCCCCAGGCGATCGCCTGCCCGGCGAGCCCGAGCGCGCGCCGGTGACCGGCGAGCTGATCCAGAAAGGCGTTGGCGGCGGCGTGGTTCGCCTGGCCGGGATTCCCCATGACGCCGACCCGGCTGGAGAAGAGGATGAAGAGATCCAGGTCGCGGTCCAGGGTCGCCCGATGGAGGCGCCACGCGCCCAGGATCTTGGGCCGCAAGACCGTCTCGAAGCTCTCCCAGCTCTGGTTCGTGAGCGCGGCGTCCGACAGCACTCCCACGCTGTGGATGACTCCGCCGAGCGGCGGGAGTTCCCGATCTATCCGCGCCAGCATTTGGTCCACGGCGGCGGAGTCCGACACGTCGGCCAACTCCACCCGAACCGTCACCCCGCGTTCGCGGAGCGCCCGGATCGTGTCCTGGGCTGCCGGGTCCGGCTCCCGGCGTCCGTTCAGCACGATGGATTCCGCCCCCCGGTCCGCCAGCCACTCGGCCACCGCGCAGCCGATCCCGCCCAGGCCGCCGGTCACGAGAACCGTGCGGTCCGGCCGCAACCGGCCCTGCCGGAGCGGCGGCGCGGTCACCACGATCTTTCCCAGGTGACGCGCGGACCGCATGAACCGGAGCGCGGCGCCCGCCTCGGCGAGCGGCCACCGGCTGTGGACGATGGGTTGCAGCTCTCCCGCCGCCACCCGCGCCATGACGTCGCGGAAAACCCTCCCGACCCCCTCCGGATCGGTCTTCTTCATGACGTCCAGTTCCAGGATGTGGTAGCGGACGTCGGGCCGTGCCGCCGCCATCTCCTCCTCGCTCAGGATGTCCCGCCGGGCCATCTCCACGAAGCGGCCTCCTTGCCGGAGGCAGGCGAGACTGGCCTCGATGAAACCCTCGCCGGTGAGGCTGTTCAGCACGATGTCCACGCCGGCGCCGCCCGTGGCTTCGAGGATCTCTTCCCCGAACGCGGTCTGGCGGCTGTCGAAGACGTGCTCGACGCCCAGCGAGCGGAGGTAACCCTGCTTCGGGGCGCTCGCGGTAGCGAAGACTTCCGCGCCGGCGGCCTGCACCCACTGGATGGCGGCCAGCCCGACCCCGCCCGCCCCGGCGTGGATCAGGACGCGTTCGCCGGCCTCCAGACCCGAGAACTCGAAAGACAGGGCCGCCGACACGAACGCGCTCGGTATGGTGGCGAGTCCGGTAACGGAAAGACCCGGCGGGGCCGGCGCCACCAGTTCTTCGTGGGTCACCATCTGCGCCGCGAACGCCCCGAATCCCAGCCCGACGATCGGCTCACCCACCGAAACCCGGGAAACTCCGGAGCCCACTTCGAGGATGCGGCCGCACATCTCCCGGCCGAGGTTCCCCTCCGGGATGAAGCCGAGCGAGCGGAACACGTCCCAGAAGTTGAGTCCCGCGGCTTCGACGCCAACCCGCACCTCCCGCGGCTCCAGCGGAGGCGCCGGCAGCGGCTTGACATACGGCTTTTCGAAGACTCCCTCGGGGTCCGGCGCGAGCGCCCATTCCGGATCCTCGGGCAGCGTGAGGCGCTCCACCTCCGCGCCCCCCCGGACCAGCCGCGCCGCCTGACGGGTACCCCGCCGGTAGGCGAGGTGGTTTTCCCCGTCGGGATAGAGCAGTTCGTTCGCGAGGTCCGGTTCGGGAGCCAGCGGCGCCGGATCGAGGTCCAGCATCCGCGCCCGAAGCTGCGGCGCCTCCCGCGCCACCGCCTTGCCGAAACCCCAGAGGGTCGCGCCGGCGATCTCCCCGGCGCTCTCGCGTTCCAGCACCTGCGCGCCCCGGGTGACGAACCACATGCCCTTCGCGGGCGTCAGATCCGAATCGGCCACCGCCTGGGTGAGGGCGAGCGCGCCGGCGCCCGCCCGCCGGACGTCCTCCGCGACTTCCGTCGTCGTCGCGGTCGTTCCATGGCCGTCCAGCGAGGCGAGATGCACCACGCCGCTGAAGGGCAGATCGGTGGGCAGGCTGGCCAGCACGGATCCCCACGACTCGCGCCGTTCGGGTTCCACCGCCACCTCGAAGACGCCGGGGCCGTTGACGGACGGAATTGCGTCTTCACGCGTCGCTCCGTTCGCCAGCACCACCGTCTGATTGCGCGCCGCCAGGCCGGCGGCCAGCTCGTTCCCCAGGCCTTCGCCGTATCCGGTCACGACCCAGGCTCCGGGAGCCTCCTTCACGTCGGCCGGCCCCTGCGCCACGATCACGCCCTTGTCCGGTGTCACCGAGGTGTCCGACTCGTCCACCCCCAGGACCTCGGCGCCGGTGAAGCCGGCATCCCCGAGCGCCGCTTTCCAGACTGCCGGGCTCGCCAGGGCGTGGTGCGGGCGGTAGTCGTCGGCGAACCGCCACCAGCCGTCGAGCTGTCCGAAGGTCAGGTCCATCCAGCCGAGTCCGCTGAGGTTCTCGAGCGCGACCAGGTGGCCCGAGGGCGCCAGCACATCGCGGCAGTGCCCCAGCGTCTCCTGCAGGTATCGGGTCGCGTGCAGCACGTTGGACGCGATCATCAGGTCGTAGCCGTGGCGTTCGAAGCCCTGCCCGATCGGGTCCTTCTCGATGTCCAGCGGGCGGTACTCGATGCATCCGCCCGCGTCCCCGAAGCGGGACTCGGCCTCCGCGAAGAACCCGGCGGAGATGTCCGTGTAGGTGTAGAGGAACCGCCCTTCCGGGAGTTCGGGCAGGATGGCGCTGGTCGCGGACCCCGTCCCCGCGCCGACCTCGACCACCCGCAGCCGGCGTCCTGCGGGCAGCCGGGCCAGCAGGGCGCGCACCGCGTCCCGCAGCATCCCGTTGGCCGCGCGCGCCACCGGCGCCTTCAGGTAGAGGTCCGCCGGGGTCGGGTCTCCGCTGCTGAACAGCAGCGTCAGCGGATCGGCCTCACCGCGCAGCGCCTGTCCGAGGGCGCCCCCGCACCGTCGGAACAGCCCGATCTCGGTCACTCCGTGGGGATACCGCTCCACCATCCGGTCCGCGAACGCGTCGAGATCGCGCGGCAGGTGCTCGGGCAACGGATCCCCGGATCCCACCGTCACCGTGAATTCGCCGCCCGCCTCCGCCAGCACGCCTGATTTGGCGAGCATTTCGAGCAACCGGCGGAAGAGGCGCCGGTGCTCGGGGATGACGTTCAGTTCCTCCCGCAGGGCCTCCGGGTCCACGGTGGCGCCTTCTTCCCGCCGGAAGCCCAACTCTTCGAGGGTGGCGAGCGCCCGGGAGCGCGACCAGCGTTCCAGGTCCGCGAGCAGGGCATTCCGGTCGGCGGGGGCGACTCCCTCGGCCGTCAGGTAGTCGGAGAGCAACGCCTGGCCGGCGGCAACCGCCGCCGGGGTCGGGAAGAAGTCCGCCGGCAGGATTCCCGGCGGCAGGGGCCGGTCCCGCCAGACGATCTCGTAGAGCAGTTCCCCCACCCCTTCGATCGCCGAGAGCAGGGCCTCCCGCGTGGCGCGCTTCACCGCGTAGCCGCTCAACCCGCCGAGCGGCGCTCCACCCGGGTCGTAGATGCGAATCTCGCCGCTGAGGACCTCCGGGGGTTCTCCCGCCTCCGCTGCGGGTGCGGGCGCAGCGTCGTTCATGCGCACGTGGCAGAACACGCGGTCGGGCAGGCGGCCGGTCAGCCACACCCGGTCCCAACCGAACGGCAGGTAGGTCGCCGCATCCTCCCCGCCGGCCAGCCGGGCGACGCCCACCGCCTGGAAGCAGCCGTCCAGCATCAGCGGGTGCAGGTCCAGCTCGTTCCGCCCGAGGGCTTCGGGAAAGGACACCTCGGCGAGCGCCTCGCCGGGACGGAACCACACGTCCTTCAGCGTGCGGAAGGAGGGTCCGAGGGCGATCCCGGTGGCCGAGCGCGCCCGGTAATACGCGCCGACGTCGCCCCCCTCCAGCCCGGCCTTCAGTTCTTCGAGATCCACGCGCCCGTCCGTCTCGGGAACCGGCGCATCCGCCGCAACGCGACCCTCCAGGTGGAGCGTCCATTCCCCCTCGTCCCCCTTGCTGAAGACCTGGATCCGGCGCGGCGCCCCCGGCTCGGAGGCATCGAGCACGGCCTGCAACTTCCGGCCCGCTCCGGGGGCCCCGTCCTGGTCCGGTTCCGGGAGGACGAGCGGGTTGTGGAGTTGCATGTCCTCGAGGACCACGGGTCCGCCGCCCTCGGCCAGGGACGCGGTGATCGCCATCGCTCCGGAGAGCGCGCCCGGCGCGACCAGCCGGTCGAACACCCGGTGGTCGTTCAGCCAGGCCGGTTCCGGCGGGAATGCTTCGGTTTCGAAGGAGATCTCGCCGCGGGCGGATTCGTGGCGGACCCCCAGGAGTGGGTGGCCGGCAGCCTGGCGCCGGCGCTTCGGTTCCCGGATCCAGTAGCGCTCGCGCTGAAACGGATACCCCGGCACGGAGATCCGCCGCCGCTCCTCTCCCGTGAAGAGCCCCTCGAAGCGCACCGGGAGGCCCGCCTCGTACGCCTCGGCAACCGCCTCCGCGAAACGGACGCCGCCGTTTCCGGCGGCGGCGCCCGACGGCCGGCGCAGGGTCGCCAGCACGCCCGGACCGGGCGCTTCCGACTCCGGCCAGGCGGAGATCGCCATGGGAGCCAGCACCGAGTGCGGCCCGATCTCCACCACCAGGTCCACCCCGAGTTCGGCGAGCGCGCTGACGCCGCGGGCGAAGGCCACCGGCTCCCGGGCGTGCCGCCGCCAATAGGCGCCGTCGAGCTTCGCGCCGGCCTCCACGGGCCGGCCCGTGAGGTTGCTGACGAGCGTCACCGTGGGGGAGGCGATCTCCACGCGTTCCAGGGACGCCTCCAGCGCCGGGAGCGCCGGCTCCACCAGGACGCTGTGGAAGGCCCGGGTGGTGTTCAGCCGCCGGACACGCACGCCCTCCTCCCCCAGGGTCTTCGAGACCGCCTCGATCCCGGCCGCCGGACCGCTGATCACCTGATGCGCGCCGTTGTCCGCCGAGATGTTCACCGGAAGCGCCGAAGACGTCGCATTCCCCGCCTCGACCGCTGCCGCCACCCGCTCGGCGGATGCGAAGACAGCCGCCATGGACCCCGGCGAGGTCCCCGAGAGCAGGGCGCCCCGCGCTTCGGCAAACCGCATCCCGTCCTCCAGGGAGAACACTCCAGCGGCCCGGGCAGCCGCGATCTCCCCGACGCTGTGCCCCATCACCACCTCCGGCCGTATGCCCACGCTCGCCCACAGCGCGGTGAGGGCGCACTCGAGCGCGTAGAGGGCGGGCTGTTCCCAGGCGGTGTCGCCAAGGTCCGCGTCGCTGCCGCCGCGACCGAACATCACGTCCAGCAATGAGGTTCCGCGGGTCTCCCGGAACGCCGTCTCGCAGCGGTCCAGGACCGCCCGCGCGACGGGTTCGGTCTCGTAGAGCGCCGCTCCCATGCCGACCCACTGGCTGCCCTGTCCGGTATAGGCGAACGCCACCCTGGTCCTGGCGCTCGGTTCCGCCCGCTCGCCGGCATCGGCCAGCGCGCCGAGCTGCTCCACGAGCGAGGCGGTGTCGCCGAAAACGATCCCCGCCCGGTGCTCGAAATGGCTTCTCCCGACGCCGGCCGTCCACGCGAGGTCGGACAGCACCTCGTCGGCCGAATCCCGGGCTCCGGCTTCGCCGAGCCATTCCAGGTAGCGGGCAGCCGTCTGTTGGAGGGCTCCCGCAGTCTTGCCCGAGAGCGGCAGGACCCGCGTTCGGCGTTCCCGAAACGTCCCGTCGGACCGGACCGGGTCACCGACGACGATTGGAGGCGCGGATGGGGCAAGCAGTCTTGTCGGACGGCGCGGGCTCTCGGCGCCGCGGTACTCCCCGACGATGAGGTGGGAGTTCGTCCCGGATATCCCGAAGGAGTTCACCCCCGCGAGGCGGGGCCGGCCGTTCCGGCGCGGCCAGTCCATCGCTTCCGAGGTCACCCGGATCGGGAGCCGGTCCCAATCGAGACTCGGGTTCGGGTTCGAGAAGTGAAGGTGCTTCGGGATGACGCCCCGGTTCACCACCAGCACGGCCTTGATGAGTCCCGCGACGCCGGCCGCCGACTCCAGGTGGCCGAGGTTGGTCTTGACCGATCCCACCAGCAGTGGCTGGCCCGCTGGGCGCTCCTGGGTGTAAACGGCGGAGACGGCGTTGATTTCGATCGGGTCGCCGACCGTCGTTCCCGTCCCGTGCGCCTCGATGTACTCCACCTCGGCGGGCGAGACTCCCGCGTCGGACAGCGCCTCCTCCATCACCTTCTCGAGGGCCGGCGTGTTGGGCACCGTCAGCCCGACGCTGGCTCCGCCGTGGTTCACGGCGGCGCCGTGGATCACTCCCCAGATCGGATCTCCGTCGGCCTCCGCCTCGCGGAGGCGTTTCAGCACCACGACCCCGCAGCCCTCCCCGCGCACGTAGCCGTTCGCGGAGGCATCGAACGCCTTGCACTGCCCGTCGGGGGACAGCATCATCGAATCGGCGCGGAGTTCGTAGATCCGTCCGTTCAAAATGGCCTGAACGCCCCCCGCGAGCGCCAGGTCGGCCTTCCCCGCTTGGAGGTCGGCGACCGCGTCGTGGACCGAAACGAGCGACGACGCACAGGCGGCGTCCACGGCCTTCGCCGGCCCCATGACCCCCAGCACGAAGGAGACCCGCCCGGCGGCCCCGTTCAGGTTGGTGCCGCTGAGGGCGTAGAGACAGCCGGCAGCTTCCGCGGGTTTTTCGGAGTCCACCACCAGCATGCGGTACTCGTCGTTGCTGATACCGGCATAGACGCCGGTCCGGCTTCCCTTCAGCCGGTCCGGATCGATCCCCGCGTTCTCGAGAGCCTGCCAACTGACCTCCAGCATCATGCGCTGCTGGGGATCCAGCAGTTCCGCCTCCACCGGAGAGATCCGGAAGAACGCGTTGTCGAAGAGATCGATGTCCGGGACGAAGGCGCCGAAGCGGCAGGCGCTGTTGTTCGCGGCGGCTTCGGGCAGAAGTTCGCCTACCCGCCCGATGCCGGAACCCGGCACGCCCTCGGTTACCGAGTTGCCGCCCGTCTCGAGGAGACGCCAGAACGAGGGGATGTCCGGCGCACCCGGGAAACGGCACGCCATCCCGATGACCGCGACCGGCTCCGCCCTTCGCCCGGCAGTCTTGTCGGAACCCATCAACACCCCCTGGTTCTATGCGATTCAGGCCGGGATTGTGGTCCACATCCCGCCGGTGGCCGAAATCGGGAACCCGGCGACTCTGGCGTGTCGTCGGTACGCGCGGTCGGGTTCACGAGGGTCAACGGACTACGACCCCATGGGACGGGGACAACTCCGGCCGCGGCTCCGGTAAGGTGATCGCGACCGCGGAGCGTTCGCGGGAAGCAGGTAGACCCGTGAACCGCGCGTCAGGAGGTTCGTCCATGGGAACCGCTGCCGGCGACGGGAGCCGGAACATCCGCTTCGAGCCCCCGGAGCGCGCGCCCCTCCCCGTCGCGCTGGGGCTGGGACTCCAGGTCGCGATCACGCCGCTCTTCGTGGCGATCATGATTCCGACGATCGCTTTCCGGGCGGCGGGTTCCGACGACGGCCTGGTGTCCTGGGTGGTCTTCGTCTCCGTTCTGCTCTGCGGCCTGACGGCGGCCCTGCAGGCGGTCCGTTTCGGGCGGATCGGCGCCGGCTATCTCATCGCGCCGGCCATTTCCGCCGCCGGAATCGCGGTGACCACCGACGCGCTCCGCTCCGGCGGGCCCGCGCTCCTTGCCACCCTGGTCCTCAGCGCCGCGGTCCTCCAGGTCCTGTTTTCCGCGCGGCTCTCCTGGCTGCGGCGGATTCTCACTCCGGCGGTTTCCTCAACGGTCGTGCTCCTGCTCGTCGTCAACGTGATGCCCGTCGTGTTTTCGATGCTGGACGACGTGCCGGAGGGCGCCCCGCCGGCGGGAGCGCCTCTCGCGGCGCTTTCGACCGTATTCGTCATCAGCGCCATTGCGCTGAAGGCCAGTGGTGCGTGGCGGCTGTGGGCGCCCATCGTCGGGGTGATCGCCGGGTCGCTGGTAGCCGCGGCTTTCGGTATCTACGACGGGACCAGGGTCGCCGAAGCGGCCTGGATCGCCGTTTCCGCACCCCGGTGGCCGGGGCTGGACCTGGACTTCGGTCCGGAATTCTGGGGACTGCTGCCCGCGTTCGCGTTCGTCACGCTGGTGACGACGATGCAGTCCATCAGCGGCAGCCTGGCCATCCAGAGCGTCTCGTGGCGGCGGCGAAGAGCCGTGGACTTCCGATCGGTGCAGAACACCGTGACCACCAGCGGGCTTGGCAATTCCCTCGCCGCCCTCGGTGGCGCCATGCCGCTGTCCACGCTCTCGACGGGCGCGTCGCTCGCCGAGCTGACCGGGGTGGCCTCCCGGACGGTGGGAATCGCCCTCGGGATCTGGCTCGCCGGCTTCGCCTTCGTTCCCAAGGCCCTGGCGCTGATCATTTCCGTGCCGGGTCCGGTGCTCGCGGCATATATCGGGGTGCTGCTCGCGATCCTGTTCGCACTCGGTTTGAAGGTGCTGCTGAACGACGGATTCGATCATCGCACGGGACTCGTTGTCGGCCTGTCTTTCTGGACCGGACTCGGATTCCAGTACGACCTCATCTTTCCGGACCTCGTCCGCGACTTCGCCGGCGGCCTGTTGACGAACGGCATGACCGCCGGCGGGATCATGGCCGTGCTCCTGACCGGGTTCACCCTGCTGACCGCGCCCCGGGCGCGCCGGTTGCGGACGGACCTGGACCTCGCCGCCGCGCCCCGGATCCGTGATTTCCTGACGGAGTTCTCCACCCGGAGCGGCTTCGGGAAGGCGATGGCCGACCGCCTGGATCCGGTCTGCGAGGAAACCCTGCTGACCCTTCTGGCGCCGGACGGGTCCGCGGATCGGAAGACGGGCCGCGGGCTGGTGGTGACGGCGCGCCGGAAGGGGTCCGGCCTGGCCCTGGAGTTCGTCGCCGCCGCCGGTTCGGAAAACGTCGAGGACCGGGTGGCGCTGCTCGGCGAGCACGTCGATGAGGTCTCGGCAGAAAGGGAGGTGTCGCTCCGGCTGCTCAGGCATCTCTCGTCCTCGCTGCGTCACCAGCAGTACCACGACACCGACATCGTGACCCTCCAGGTCGATGCGCCGCGGTCCGACGCCGCGACGGGGGGGACATCGGCCCCGAAAACGTAGAGTCAAGGCGTGTCCTGAAGCTGGTCCGGCGACCGGCGTCCCGGCCGGGCGTTTCCCGGTCCCGGGCGAATCCGCGACGGAACGGTCCGTCAGGGATCGGTGGCAGCCGCTGTCGAACCGGAGTCTCCGGCGATCAGGAACCCCTCGGCCACGAGCCAGGCAAGCGCGGCGCGCGCCGCCGGTTCCGGAGCCGGGAACGCCTCGAGGGTGGGGCGGATACCGCCCAGCCGGGATGCGGTCCGGAACAGGTCGGGCAGGGCGACGCCGGTGACCCGGTGGGCGGGGCGGAGGCGGCCCGGACACGTCACCACCTCGGCGGGAACGATCCAGTCGCCCTCGAGCACCCCCTGGACCTCCACCCGGCAGTCGGGGGCCGGGATCAGGCGGGCGTCGCCCGGCAGGCGCCGCGAGGGGACCCGGGGGACGACGCTGCGCGAACGGCGCCGCCAGAACGCGTGCTTCCGGAAACGTTCTTCTTCGGCGTAGAAGCCGCCGATTCGCTCTTCCGCCTCGAGGGCGAGTCCCCGCTCCTTCGCACTGTGGAACGCGAGCGCCAGCGAAGCGTCCGACGGTCGCGCGAGCGCGGTCCGGACGGCGACCGCCGCGGTGAGCCCGGAATCCATCGCCTTCATGGTCCCGAGTCCGGAGAGGGGGTCGAGCGCGCTGGCGGCGTCGCCGACCGTGACCAGCGGCGGCTGCCCGCGGGTGGCGGCGGACCGCACGCGGTAGGGCGTCACGTCCGCCGCGCGCACCGGGGTGAGGGTTTCGCCGGTGACGAATCCCGCGAGATCCACCACGCGCACCGCTTCCCGGAAACGTTCCTCCGGGCTTCCGGCGACTTCCTCGGCGTCGAGCATCACCGTCACGTCGCGGCGGCCGCCCACCACCGGGGCGCTCCAGACCCAGCCATCCGGAAAGGCCTCGATCAGCGTTCCCTCCGTCGCGCCGGGCGCGAAATGCGCCGTCAGCGCCGTTGTCCGGAAACCGGGCCATTCGCGATCCTGCCGGGTCAGGGCGCCGCTGCGGCCGGAGGCGTCGAAGACTGCCCGGGCCGTTACCCGCAGGTCGTTCCCACCCGGACTCCGAACCACGAGTGCCGTTTCTTGGCTTCCCGAGCTCCGCGCTGCCGGACCCTCGACGACCTCGACCCCGGTGGCACGGGCTTCGGCCAGCGCCCACGCGTCCAGCCGGTCGCGCCGGATGAGCCGCTGTCCCTCCCCGCCCCCGGCCTCGGGCTGGGCGGCGATTCGGTCTTCGCGTCCTCCCCAGCGAACGAAGTGATCGTTCGGGCGCGGGGCATACACGGATTCGGGGATCTCCAGCCCGTAGGAAGCCAGGAGTCGCGGCGCCGACGCCGACAGGCTCTCCCCGAGATGCTGGCGGTTCTGTCGGGGCTGATGGATCAGCACGACCTGCAGACCGAAGCCGGCGAGTTGGCGGGCGGCCAGGGCGCCCGCCGGACCGCCGCCGACGACGGCCACGTCGACCATCAGGGGCGCCATTCCGCCCTGGAAAGGTCTTCTACCTCTTCCGGGCGCGCACCCGGACGAGGGCCTCTTCCACCCCGGCGAGAACGGCTTCCCGCTGCTCCTCGTTCAGCCAGTCGTCGCGGCGGGCCATCGCGGCGCCGAAGTCCTCGATCATCTGCTCCATGTAGAGGCGGTCCGCCTCCACCACGATTTCGTGGCCGTCGATCAGGACGTAAACGGGCGTCGAGTGGGCGAAGAGCGAACTGTCGGTGGTCCAGACGGAGCGCGGCCCCTCGGCGCGCACCGCGACCCAGGCGCTGTCAGCGAGTTCGAGCTCCCCGGAGAGTTCCAGTTCGAAGGGGGAGCCGGCGACCGGATCCACACCGGGATCCCCGGTGACCTCCTGCCAGACGGCGCCGTTCACGAGGACCATGAGGCGTTCCATGGGGACGGCGGAAACCGCCCGCGCCCGGACGGTGAGGGTGGCGGGGCCGCTTCGCTCGGTTTCCTCCCCCATCCCGTGGCCGTCCACGTCCAGTTCCAGCAGCGGTCCGTTCGTCGAGAAGGTCCGGCCGGCGCGGAGCCCGAGAGCCCAGTCTTCCGGCCCCTCGCCCTCCCGAAGCTGGACGTAGGTGCGGCCGGTCCCGAGGGGCGGATCGCGAGAGGTGTCGGAGAAGGTGTCCGAGCCGCCGGCCGCCGCGAGGCGGAAGCCCGCGTTCAGCAGGCGGGCGTAGATCGCCGCCGACCCGGTCTCCGAACTGGGAATGCAGTTGATGTCGAAGAAGTCGGCGACGCCGAGCGCGGCGTCGAGCGGGATCTCGGACGGTGAGGCGCCGTCGAACCGCACTCCCTCCGCGAGATAGGCGAAATAGGGGTGCGGCATCCCGACGACCACCTGGTCTCCCTGTTCGGCCCTGAGGCGCCGGATGTACTCGAAGAGCGGCGGAAACGGCGCCTCCCGCGCAGTTCCGCGCACACCCGTCGCCAGCGGGTAGAAGAGCCGCTCGGGATTCAGGAACGTCCGGTGGCCGAACGGCATCCGGTATTCCTGGCCGTAGCGAAGAAAGACGTTCTCCGTGGAGGCCGGGTGCCGGCCGGGCACGAAGCGGGCCGGATCGCCCATGGTCCGCGAGCCGTCCACGTGGATGAGCGCGTGGACGACCTCGACCGCCTCGGCCTCGGCCTGGGCCACCAGGTCCGCCGGCGTGATCCGGAGGTCCCCGGCGTGAAGATCATGAACGTGGGTGTCCCCGGACACCCAGCCGCTCGCAGCGAGATCGGCAAATCGTTCGAACTCCGCCTCCAGCAGGGACTCCTCGCCTGACCGGATCGTCACCTCCCGCTCCCAGGGCCGGAACTCGACGCCCCGCTTGAGCCGGACCGTGGCCGGCCCCGGCGGCATCTCCACGGTGAACTCCCCGGCGGCGTGGAAGTAATGGGTCTCGGTGTAGGAGACGATGCGGCGGAAGACGCCCCGGGGGGCGTGGCTCCTGCCGTCCGCGCCCAGGACGGTCGCCCGCGCCGGCTGGTCCAGGCGCACCCGGAGGCGTCCCCAGGCGGGACCGGCGCGGTCGAGCCCCGTGACCGGAAGCGGCCGGGCGCCGCCGCCGTGGACGCCGATCACCCGGAGTTCCGGATGCCCGTTCCGATTCGTGGTGAAGACGATCTCCTGTCCGTCGGGAGACCACGCCGGGTCCTTTTCGTCCCAGTCGTCGTCCCGGCTGAGCCGGAAGGGGAGGCCGCCTTCGGCGGGAAGCAGGAAGAGGTCGTAGCTGCCCCGGATGTCCGACGCGAAGGCGATCAGGCTCCCGTCCGGGGACACCGCGGGACGCGTCCGGAAGGTCGTCTCCTCGACGTGGAGTTCCTGGTAGTCGCCCTGCCCTTCGATGCGAAAAACCCCGCCGGTCCCCGGGTAGTCCGACCGGTTGGAGACGGCCACCAGGAAGTCTCCCGGGAGTCCCTTCCCGAAGTCCGGGCCGGGATCGGGCTGGATCTCGTTCGAATCACCGCCCCAGACCAGGGTGTCCGCCCCGTCCGGGCCCACCATCCGGATGTCGAAACTGCCGGACTGCGCCGCGGAATAGACGACGGCGCCGCCAGCGGCGGCCCGCGGGTGGAAGTCCATCGCGGGATGGCTGGTGAGGCGTTCGGGCGTCCCGCCCGCGCTGGCCACCCGCCAGATGTCCAGATTCCCGCCGGTGTCGCGGGAGAAGACCACCGACTCGCCGTCGGGAGCCCAGTCCGGCTCGAAGTCGTAGGCGGGTTCCGCGTCCTCCGGCCCGCCGGTCAGTTGGCGTGCTTCCCCGCCCGCCGCGGGCATCACCCAGAGCCGCCCGTCGAGAGCGAACGCGATTTCGCTCCCGTCGGGGGACCAGGCGGGGTACGCCGGCCACGACGTGACGCGGGGCACGAGGTAGTTCTCGACCCGAATCTGTCCTCCGGCCACCGCCGGATAGCGCAGGGTGCTCATTTGAACGCCCTCGCCGGGCGCTCCCCACAGGAATCCCGCCAGGATGGCGGCGATGGGCGCTCCTCTCGTCAGGTCGCGAGGATCTGGCAAGAATCGGCGTCTCCGTGGGCCCGGGTCACCTCCGGCTGGATCGTCACGTGGCGGATGCCGAAACGGTCGCGCAGCAGTTGGGTCGCGCTCTTCAGAATGGCGTCCGTCGGCGTATTGGCCTCGATGTCCGCGTGGCAACTCAGCGAGACGAAACCGCTGTTCACCGTCCAGATATGGAGGTCATGGATCCCGCGGATGCCGGGCAGCGAAAGCAGCCCGGTACGCACCGCCTCGCCGTCCACGTCGGCGGGCGTGGCGAGCATCAGCACCGAAATGCTGTCGCGCAGCAGCCGCGCTCCCGAGAGGACGAGCAGGCCGGCAATTCCCAGCGAAACGAGGGAATCCACCGTCGTCCACCCGGTGAAATAGATGACGATGGCTGAGGCGATGACCCCGGCCGAACCGAGCGTGTCCCCGAGGACATGCAGGAAGGCGCCCCGGATGTTCAGGTTGCTGTGTTGATGATGGCCCAGGATCTTGAGCGCCACGAGGTTCACCACGAGGCCGATGATCGCGATGATCAGCACCGGCACCGCGGAGACTTCGACCGGATGACCCAGCCGGCCGATCGCGCGGGAGCCGACCCAGCCGGCGATACCCAGCAGGAACAGCGAGTTCAGCAGCGCCGCCAGCACCTCGGCCCGGTGGAAACCGAACGTGCGGCGGGCCGTCATCGGACGGGTGGCCAACCAGGCAGCGAGGAACGAAACGCCGAGCGCGGCGGCGTCGCTCAACATGTGCCCGGCATCGCCCTGGAGAGCGAGGCTGTTGGCGAGGATGCCGCCTACGAACTCAACGACCGCGATCGCCAGCGTGCAGACGAGGGCGGCGCCCAGCGCCCACCGCGAAGGCAATTTCCCACCGTGTGCAGGGGCCAGCGCGTCGTGATGATGGTGATGCGACATAACCCGGTTCTGTCTGCTGGTTCCTCCTTAAGTATCGCTTACCCCACCGGTTAGAATGGAAACCGATCCCTGACAGCCACCGCCGGTGGCGGACCCATTCCCTGGAGCAAAGCTAAGTATGGCCGATGGCAAGGCGCTGGAACTGACAAGCGACAATTTCGATCAGACGGTGGGCGGCGACCAGCCAAGCCTCGTGGACTTTTGGGCCGAGTGGTGCGGCCCCTGCCGGATGATCGCTCCGGCGATTTCGGAACTGGCCGATGACTTCGAGGGCCGGGCCGTGGTCGGCAAGGTGAACGTCGACGATGAACCCCGGATCGCCGAGAAATTCCGGGTGCGTTCCATCCCGACCCTCCTCTTCTTCCAGAAGGGAGAGGTCGTGGGACAGATCGTCGGAGTCCAGTCGAAGGCGAAACTGGCCGCCCGCCTCGAAGCACTGATCGGTTAGCGGCCACCCGGCCAGCGGCGGTGGCGGAACCCAGGCGGCGTTCAAGCGGCGATGCATCCCGGCTGAACCGCGCCGCTCTGCGGCGCTCGGCGTTGCGTTTCGGTCGAAATACGCCCGGTATTCCTCCCTCACGCGCCTTGTCGGCCGGGCGCCTCCGCTCTCGGCGCTCACCCGGGTTCCACCACAGGCCGCTAACCCGGACTTCTCATACTCCGCGTCACCCTGGCGTTCGCAACGCGGACGCTCTTGAACGTGATTGGCGTGATCCGTTCCGCGGCCCTCTCGGGCCGCGGGTGCCGACTGAAGTCGGCGTTCCAAGCCGTTTTGGCGGTGAAG
>Ga0209021_1000681_pt1 | contig 39894 bp, 51 predicted proteins | sample PinacodermFT_FD_187299 | JGI IMG/M metagenome (GOLD analysis project Ga0209021, IMG submission 187299) | Host-associated microbial community of the marine sponge Aplysina aerophoba from Gulf of Piran - sponge pinacoderm, lysed by freeze-thaw... | ecosystem: Host-associated > Porifera > Sponge >... | reverse complement strand
CGCATGACCTCGACTTCTAATCTTCCGGCCCTTCACGCTCAATTGAAGAAGGAGGGGTTTGTTTTCGCCGATGCCGTCCCCTATAACTTCCGAGGGGATCAACATTTTTTCACCAATGACAGTGTGGTACTCGCCCGTAAGGCCCAAGGAAATATGCTCCAAAGAGTTTTCTTCGATGCCGGGTTTCCGGACAACGTAAAAATTTCCATGCCCGCCAGAACTTTAGATATTTCAGTCCACCCCAGCGTGATGACTCCGGAGGAGCTTCAACTAGCTCTCGGTTTGGTGGAGGATGGGCAGATTCCCGATGTGAGTGAAATCAACCGCAATACCCTCTTTACGGGCGGCAAACAGGCCATCATGGAAAGGGCCGGAGCACTCCGGGGGATGGGGGTTGCCAAGGTAAAATTTCGTCACGCCAGAGGGGACCTCGAGGTGGAGGTGGGCGGAACCCCCGGGGCCTACAGTGTGGGAGATTTAAAGGCCCGATATGCTGAACTGGCGAAAAGGAAGGCAGCACCTCTAGGGCCGGATGTGAAACCCAATGAAAGGGCGGCGGAGTACAAGGAGATGTTTTCCAAGTTCCGGGGAGACAGCCGGAGTTTTTTCTTTGTCGATTTGCTAAAAGGAATCCGGGCAAAGGTTTCCGGGGTTGATTCTGTGGAGGCCCTAAATAAGGCCGAAACTCAATATCACAATTTTTTAAAAGCGGCAGATAATATGGAACCGGGAACCCCTCGCTTTTTGGAAGTGGAGGGTAAGATTCGGCAATTGGAATCCTCCTTTAGAAAAATGAGTGCCATGGTCGACAATGTGGCCAATTCCAATATTGGGGATGCCGAGACAAGGTTGGGGCAATGGTGGCAAAAGATGACCCACCATAGTGAAGTGCTTGGGGTTATCGGCACAACCATAGACACCCCTTATTGGTCATTGGGTGGGGATAATATCGACATCACCCGCCGTTCCCAGGCCAGAAAGTATCACACCGCTCTCATCCGCGGCCTTGAGGAAATAGGCGGCAGTGATTTGGTCTGGATGGCCCAATCGGGGGTTTTTGATGAAGACCTCCTCAAAATCAAATATTACCGCATGATGAAACGTAAGGAGAGCCAGGGGTTGAGTGGAAAGCTCAAGGAGCAAACGGAGGAGCTTGAGGTATCTCCCCTGGCCTGGAAGGTTTATAACCATTTGGAAACGGTAATGCAGGGGTTGCAAAAGGAATTGTCGGATTCTGGTTTTTACCGGGAGCCTCGGTTTGATTATATTGGCACTCGGTTTTACGACCTGAGAGCTATTCAGGATACTGCGGCCTCGGAGTTTGTGGCGGATACCATGAAGTTCACCACTATGGACGAAAAGGCCGCTATAACTTTCTACAATGATTTGCGAGAGTCCCATACCATTATCTACAAGGATAGGAACCGACCTTTGGGGGATGTGACCGACAAGCTGGTGCACAGTCAAAAGGTGGATTTTAAGGATGCCGCTTCGGAGTTTGCCTTTCTCAAAAAGTATGGCGGGCTTAGGGATGTCTTTTCCAATTCGGTGATAGCAAAGTCCGACCCTCGGGGTGGCTCTGCCATCTTCACCGGGGCGGTCACTTCCATTCACCGGGATTCCAATTTAATGGCCATAAACAGTTTTCTGGGTTCCCGCCCTCTTTTGACCCTGGACTTAATGTTCGGAGCTATTGCAAAGAAGGTGCGCTCGGATGTCTCCGACGGGGCCAGGCTTTTGAAGGCATCGGATAGAAAATTTAAGTCATCCCAAAAGCACGCTGAAAATATGCTGGACTCGCTCATCTTCCCCGCCAGGGCATCCTTTTCAAAGGCATCGGAAACCAGAAAGGTTTTGAGGGCCGTGCAGAACGTCGGGAAATTGTTTGCTTCTCTACCCCGGATATTTTTTGGCGACCTCGCCTCATCTTCCGCGGCCATGTCGAAATTGAAGAATTTTAAAAAGGATGGCTCCGACGCACTCTTTGCTACCAGTATGAAATTGCTGGAGGGGCGGATAAAAACTCTAAGGCCTAAAACTAGAGCGGAAGTAGGGAGAAGGTTTAACACCCTCCTTTCTATGGACACTCGAAATTTTGCCGGGAGGTTTGAGTCCGACACCGCTGGCATCACCTCATGGTTGGAATCCCTTTCCATGAGAGCTTACGGAATTGCAGCGGCAACCGACATTGCCAAGACGGGTAATTCTGCCTTCTTAGGCCATTGGCTGGCAGAGGCCTTTAATGTGCCTTGGAATGGCCTGAAAGATGATATACAGAACCAACTACGGACTTTTGGTTTCACCCCTGAATTTTGGGATGAGGTACGCCAGATTCCCAATTTGAGGGAGTCCCATGATGGGGTGGACTTGGTGTTTCTGGATACGCTGGGAACTAGGCTCCGGGAGTACGGGGAAGGGAAAAATTGGACAACCAAACAAATTAACGATGCCTATAGGGCCTTCGATACCTTCTTTGTTCAAAAGGCGGAAGAGAAGGGTGTTCCCATGCAGGGAATTTATGAGGCCTCATGGTTCGATATAAACCGCCATGACCCTGATTCTATTCTGTCCAATATTGGAAAATTGTTGGAGCAATTTAAGTCCATTGGTGTGGCCGCGGCACGGGTTATCTTTGGGGAGATGACGGACAATATGCCCGGTAAGAGGTCGGAGTTTCGATTACAGCGAGTGGCCAAGGTTGCGGCCTATATGACGGTGATGAGTGCACTGGCCCTTCAAACCAGAAATTTAATGTTGGGGAGAACCACCCAGGAAATGGATGCTAATTTCTGGATGGACTCTATGGCCGCCGGAGGAACCTTCGGGTTGTTTGGCGATGTCCTTTTATCCGACTTCACTTCCGATCAAAGGGGCTTCATGCAATTTATGTTAGGCCCAGCATTGGGGGGTACGGTTCCCGATTCTCTGGCAGCGGTTCGCCATGTGATTTCGGATGGGGATTTAGAGAAGGCGAAAAAGGATGCTATGAAGGTCATCCGTGGGGCCACACCGAAAGCGTTTTTCGGTCAAGACTTTTTGTTCAATGTTTTCTTTCTGCGGTCACTCGGTGCTTTGGGGGATAGTATCACCTCAAAGAATAAAGAGTTTGAGAAACGTAGGATGAAGGAATTGGGCTACGATTATATCGCTAGGTAATTAAGTCCCCTTCTCGATATTGGCCTCGTATTCATTTCTGTACCCGTGCCAAACATCCTCATGGATCGAGCCTAGTAAGGCCTCGATTGTCTTCTCGGGATTGCGGTCAAAGTCATTGGACCTACTATTTAACTTCTCAGCAAGTTCTTTGGATAAGTAAAAGGAGAAATGATACTGGGGGATACTTGCCTCGCTCGGACTGGAAACCCTTTCCCCTGTAACCAATATTGGTGTGCTTTCGTCGTCCATGTATTAGTCCTCCAATGTGACACCCAGCTTTTTAAGCTCGTCTTTTTTACGATAAACGATTCGGTTTGCGGCCTGGATAAGTTCCCCTGCCAAATAATTCCTTTCTTCGATGGTGCTGAGAACCCATATTTTATCGGCCGTTAAGTTTATGTGGGGGTATTTGGCAAGGTTCTTTCCTTTTATGTTATCCATTGCTGTAAGGGCATCCCGTATTACGGACAGACATTTTTCGGCCTTTTCTACAGTGTCAAGTTTCATAGGTTGTATTCCTTTATGAATTTTAAAAGTTTTCGCCAGCGATGGCCCCAGGGCTTTTTGGCCAGAAGTTCAATTTTATAGAGGGGCATTTTCTGGAATCCATTATCAACCCCTAGCAAAGCAAGGACGGAATCCCAGCGATCCGTGTGGGCCTTAAGGTGTCTCCAAAGGGGGTCGTTCCGCCATTTGGTCACCTGTTCGATCATGGCCTGTCGGGGTTTGGATATGTAGTTAGTGGGTGTTATTGGTTTCGATTTTCTTTTTGGAACAAAGAAGGAGCAGACCTCATATTTCTCCGGCCCTGTTTTAATGTAGATGGTGGTGTTGGAGATTTGCTTGCCCATATTTTCACAGGCAAGGTTTTTTAGGGGCTTCCATGTTTTTTGTCCTCTGGCCACTTTATCCCAGTCTTCCTCAAAGCAAAAGTCTGCGGTTTCAGCTACTAGGCCTCCAAAAGGGAAAAACTGGCATCTGTAGGAGTGCGCCTCCAATTCATGGGGCCTTCGATCAAACCCCCATTGGTCTTTTGCCTTGAGATACCGGGTTCCGTTCTCTCGCTTGTACCATTTCTGCTCTGGCGGTGGTGGGTTTACTCCATCCTGGCCCATGGCCCATTGGCCTTTTGATTTGGCCATTACAAGGTTGTGCTTCATCACTGAGTGCAGTTCCAATTTATTTTCATTTAGAAGAGCAGTTGCGTTTCTTAGGGTTTCGGTGAACAGCATTATTGCTTCGCCATGGGCCTCTCTCCCCGCAGGCCTCATGTGCAGAACGGCCTTCTTTTGTAGGTTCTCATGGACATGAATACGTTGGCGGCAATAGGTAATAATCTTCCGGTACTCAGCGGCCCAGTTTTCTCGTTCCAAATTCTCCCCTGTCAATTTGTTCCAGCCGATGTGAATTTTCTGGGAGTGGTAGTCCACCCCATCGACAGACCAAGTGAGCTGGCAATGGCCCCAGCTCTTTTTTAAAAAGCCGCCCACAAATGCCCTTTGGGTCTTTCCGGGTTTGGGTATGCGGCCCCAAGAGGTGGAGCTACCCTTATCGTTGTAAACCATAAGGTAGGGAAAGCTGGCATCGGAGGGGACTAGGTATTCCACCGTCCCCGGTTTCAATTCTACAATGTGGATTTTTGCAAAGTTAGATTTTTTCATTGTTCTGCTCCTCAGAAAATAACCCCCCTTTTTGTCTAGGACATCAAGGAGGGTGGAGTTAGAGGGAGGACGTCAATCGACCCGCAACCCCACCATACTATTTGACAATTCTTCGATTGTCGAGCTTTTAGAAGCCCCTTGGATAAGCGTAGCGGTAATTATAATTTTTTGTTTCACTTCCACCCATACCGAGAACCCTTTGCAAGGCCAGGGTGGCGACGGCGCCGCCAGCGGCGTACATCCAGGGGGAGCCGCTCATGCCCTTACCGCCACCTCCGCCTTTCCGTGCCACGGCAGAAGAGAGCGAAGTTTTCTTTTTCTTCTTCATTTTCTTCTTAGGCGCAGGGGTGGGGGTTGCCTTCGGCGTAGGGGCCGGGGCCGGAGTGGGAACGCTGGGACGGTTTCTCATTTCCTGCATCCGATCAGGGTGAATACTCGGGGCCGGGGGATACTGGATACCGCCGCCTCCACCGCCGCTGCCCATTTTAGGTTGCTTGCTGCCCTTGTAAGCGTCGTATCCCATCTTGGCAATAGACAAGGCAGTGATGGCCGCTCCGGCCCAACCAGCACCTTTTATGGCCCTACCCCAGCGGGGGTTCTGGGCGCTGTATTTGGGAATGGAGGGCGCCTTCAATAACTTGGTAGATTTCACGGCCCCCTTAATCATGCGAGGCCCTTTGGTTTTGGGTGCTCGAATAACAGGGGTTCCGTAAGGGCCAGGAACGCCGGGTGGGATATAGGGGGTTACTTCTCGAGAACTGTGAGGAAGTCTTTTCATTTTGTATCTCCTTGCGGGTTTACCACCTAGGGGTGTAAGGCGTTCCGCCTCCACCAAAGTAATGATTATAATTGACAGTTTTCTTTTTACCAGCACCCAGCACTTGTTGAAGGGCCAGAGTCGCAAGGGCCCCACCGGCGGCGTAGAGCCACGGACTTGTGCCGCTACCTTTCCCTTTTCCGCCTGCCCCTTTTTTTACCGACTCGGAAAGTTTCACTTTCTTTGCCGGGGTAGCTGTGCGTTTGCCATAAGTGTTGAAGGCGACGGGGGTTTCTTTCGGCCCCATGGCGGTCTTTTTCTTAGGGGTGGTTCCCGTGGCCGTCATAGTTTTCTTTTTCTTGGCGGGGGCCAGAGGGACGTTAATCATCTCCCCCTGATATGTCATGGTAGGCCTTTCGCTCCTTGAGCTACGGGGCAACGGTTTGCCGTATTCATTTAAGAGGGGCATGAAGTTACGCCTTTCCCACACTCCTATCAATAGCACCGTCTTCGTTCATCCAAGAACTTTCAGTGGGCGGAGCTGTATCGGTGGGGGTATCAGTGGTTCCGGCCGGAGGTATTTCAATGTTGAGTGGTGGGGGTGGTGTATTGGTTTCCGCTCCTTCGGGAAAGAGGGTGTCCTTTAAGAGGTTGTTCAGTTCCCGGCTTTTGTTTTCGGGAACGTGGGCAACGCCGAGGTGGGTGAGCCAAGCGATGGTATCCGCTTTGTTGAGCTTACCGATTTCGGTTCTATTTCCTGGCCTTTTGGTGAGGTCTATCGTTCCCATTTTCAGCACTCTCTTTTTCTAGGGCCTGGTTAAAGGCCTTGAGTTGTTCGTTTTTGGCGTCGATACTGCTTTGTAGCAAGTCTATATTCTTCTTTAACATTTCACCATCAATTTGTTTGTTTTTCAAGTCTTCGGCCTTTTTCATGTTGGTTTCGAGTTGTTTGACCTTGCGGGCGATTTGTTTTTTGGTTTCGGCCAGGCGTTCACTTCTGGCCATAATGTCGGGTAGTCCGTCCATCATGGCCTTGTAATGGGGGAGTTTTCCGTTGAGGGTGGCACTGGGTTGGTCGGTTTTGAGGAGTTTTTTGAACTCCATGGAGATGTGGTAATACTGGATGAAATACGGATGCACATTGTCATAGAACATATGGACAATTTCCTCGGGGGTGTTATGCGGTGAAACATTCATCACCACGGAAAAAACGTAGTTAAAGAAGGCGTCATTCTTTTTCAGTTTTGAGGGAACCCATGACTTCTTTCGTTGAAGGTTGACAAATTTCCTTTCCTCCGTCACCCAGCGGCTCATTTGCTTTTTGGATTCTTGGCGGAAAAAGAGCTTACGGTCTAGCTCCCTTTCCTTGGCCGTAATATCGGCCAGATTGAGGATATAAAGCACGGCCCCTTTGCCGATATTCCAAATCCTTCTAAAGATGGAGCCAATTAAAAAAGCGATATTATAGAGTGATTGTTTCACAGGTTTGCCTCCTTCCGTGCGTGGGCCATAATTCCGTACATATCTTCAATATAGTCCGTCTTGGCCATAATGTTATTTAAAATGATTTCGTCCACTCTGCAAAGGATGGAAACCTGGAAGCAATGCCGGGTCTGTCCAATCCGCCACACCCTGCGCTCGGCCTGGGATATGGAGAGGGGTCGCCAGGGAATGTCATTAAAGATGACGGTATTGGAAACCTGTAGATTAACCCCCTCCGATAATGTGCCGAAGGTGGCAAAGAGGAAATGAAACTTGCCTCCTTCTTTAAAGGCCTCCACGGCGATCCGGCGGTCATTGTCGGACATTTCCCCGTGTACCTGTGCCGCTTGATAGCCCTTCTCCCGCAACATCTTCGCGGCCATTAACATCGGCTGAACAAACTCAAAGAACACCACCACAGGGCCGTAGGTGCTTAAATATTTCTCGGCCATATCTAAGGTATAGGGAACCTTGCACTCGGACACTTGCACCCGGATTTTCTGAACCGCTCCCATGGCCGAGGAATCCTCATCGTTCAGCTTACGGCCAGAATCTTGTTGGTGCATAAGAGCTAAGGCCTTTTTAAATTTTTTAATAAGGTCATCGAAATCGACATCGGGAAAGAAGTCATCCGGTAGGTTTATGGTCTGGTCGGTTTTGCCGGGCATTTCAGTGATGTCGGTAATGTTTCTCCGGACAGGTCGTTTGCCCCATATATTTTTGATGACGGGGAGTTTCTCCGCTCGGTAGGAAAAGTAGGTTCCCCCTTTACCTCGGGGGAGGGCGAACTGTTCCTCGAAGTGGCAGACATTGGGGAAGTGGTCGGTGAAGGGTGTTCCAGGAACGGAAGGGTTGAGGTCGAGTAATTGCAGGTAGGCGTACATTTCCCCGGCGTAACGGTCAAAGGGTGTGCCGGTTAAGAGGGTGAGTTGATTGGGTGGTCTTTGGGCCAGGTAATAGTACCAGCACATATAATTTTTGGTGAGGGCGTTCTTTATAGCATGGGCCTCATCAAAGATTATGTGGTCGCAGATTTGGAAGGCCGAGGGGTAGATGGCCGGAGTCTTATGGGCCACGGGGGCAGCTTCATAATTGAAGATGAGAAACTTAAAATTGGTGACTAGAGTTTTTGGCATCCGGACAAGCTCTTGTCCTTTGCCAATAAATATTTGGGACAAGGGAGTGCCGATAAATTTTTGAATTTCAGCAACCCAGTTATCTTTTAAGTTGTTGGGGCAAACGATGATGGTATGACGGTGTCCACCCAGCACCGTGACCGCTAGGGCCTGCGCCGTTTTTCCGGCCCCCATATCGTCAAATATGGCGGTGTATTTGGAAGCTATAGCATGAGCTACACTTTTCTTTTGGAGCGATAATAGGGGGTGTTTTAGCGGTGACTGAGTCTCTAAATAGGACTCGAAGTCTTGGCGGGCCTGATCGTACCACTCCGGCAAAAGAGCAAGCTCCTTGCCGGGGTGGAGATGTGCTTGGTCAATTGCGAATTGCGCATTTTGGGAAAGTTTCATTTAGTAAGGAGATTCTGGTTTTTCGCCGTTTAGGGCCCCGTACATGGCGGCCTTATAGCTGTACTTGAGGGTGTCGACAACCTTCTTATTGAGGGTCGAGCCCTTTCCGAGGACAAGCTCCCCTTGACTGCCCATCAAGTCAGTCTTGACAACCACCTCGGTGGCGTTCTCTAAGAGGTGTAGCTTTCTACTGTATTCTGCAACGGAATGGTAATCGGGATTGTTTTCTTCGGGGTGTTTCGGTTTAACAGGCGGGTATCCCATAATTTGTACTCCTATAAAAGATGTGGGCGAGTTTACTCCCTCGCCCACATCAATGGGTTATAGTGCCAGAATCTTGCTTTGCAAATCATTAGCAAAAAGCTGGGCATCCTCACAAAAATCTAAAGCACCGTTGACCATCCTAAAAACGGTTCCGGCGGGCTTTTGAAGTAGCTCCGATTCAATCAACCCTTTCACCGCACCAGCATCCTTCGTGTATCCGGATGCCTGTAGGGCCTGGGTGAATTGATCCTGTAGGGCCTTTACCGCCTGGTCAAAGCCGGGAGGTTTGGCGTTACTCGGTTGCGCCGGGGCAGGGGCCTGGGCCGCACCGGGTAGGGTGAAGCTGGGAGCGTGCTGTAAAGGTGTTCCCGGAGGCGGAACATCGGGCTGGACACTGGACGGTGTCATGGTCGCCTTTTTAGGGGCCGGGGGAGCGGGTGAGGCCGGAGCCGGTGCGCCACCTCCATGCCCGCCACCCTCTCCGGGAACGTGGGGAATACGAGCTTCCACCGATGCTAGGGTTTGAATTAAGGCACCCAAAGCAAGCCTCAGATTTCGTTTCTCTTCCGTGTTTAACAAAGCTAAAACATTCATACCTATTTCCCTCCTTCTGGAAAAATAACTTCCTTTAATTGAGTCTGTAAGTCTCGAACCCGCCCTTTCGGGTCGTGCTCAACCCCCAAATGTTCAAGCCAAGCCACGGTGGCTTTTTTCGACCATTTAGTAAGCTCACTTCGTTTCACAGGCAGCTGGGTTCCCGTGGCCTCCGCTATGGACACCCAATCCATTTCCTTCTGGGCGGCCTGTAGAGATTTCTTTTTGGGGGCCATTTGGGCGGCGAAGTTAATGTTGAGGTTTTTTTGGCCTGTCACCTTCATCGGTGCTGCCTTGGGTTCCTTTTTAGGGGGCGGTGGAGTGAGCCCATCTCGCAACACCTTCAAATCCTGAGCGTTGTGGTATTGGGTGGGGATTCGGTAGTGCTGAAACTCTGCCAGCCTGTCCTTCAATTTCCAATGGTGGGTTTTCAAAGGAGGGGCCTCTACATGGAGGGTTTCTGTCAAGTTCACCTCTTCCGGTGTCTTACCAACTTCCAAGGCCATTTTTTCCTTCAATCGGGCCATCTCGGCTTCCATCTTGAGAAGCCCAAGGTAATACCCGGCAACCCCGTTCTCAGTCCAAGTTCCCTGCTCCGCTTGGGTGGCATGGGTGAGGGTTTGAAAACCGCATTGGTTGGTTAAGGTGGACATCCAAAAGATGTTGAACTGCCCCCATAGAGGCACTACCGGAGGCCATCCAGAAATGTCAAACCCCGGCACCATTTTAGGCCATAGGGCCGTATTCTGAATACAATCCTGAATGGTGTTCAGGTACATGGCCCCGGAAACGTCATAGCCCAAATCGCTAATGGCAAAGGACAGAGAGGTGTGATCGGATACCGGACGGGAGGTAGTCTTCCCATCAATGATGGTGAACCAATACTGCGAGGGGTTCTGTTGGCTCTGGCAAAGGAGGAACATGTCCGCCCTCACCTTCACTTTCAACCCGGATTCGTAAATGACATAGAAGGAGACTTCGGGAATTGCCGCCAGGACGTTGGTTCCTTGAGCGTCGACCGAGGCCAGGTATTCCTGCCACGCTTTGATGGCCGGAACGGACACCCGCTCGGCGACCTTGTAATCCTCCATTTTCAAAATGTCATCATTCTTATGGGCCTCGGGGTTTTCAGCGATAAATTTCTTCCAGGCCGCCGAACCCTTATCGCCGCCAGAGAAAACAGGGAAACGGTGTTTGAACACTTGCTCACCTTCAAAAACCCATGCGTGAACACCCCGGCCAATTCTCATGGCCTTAACGGTGGATTGCCCCCACACCTTCGGCGGGGCCGTGCGGAGAATCCTCCGCTGGCCGGCCAGAATGGGGTCTTTCATGAACTCCTTTATCGTGGAGCTTGTGGCGAACTCTATGTGCTTGTGGTACTCATGGTCGGGTACTCCCAAAACAACATCCGCCGATTTTACAGGCCCTAGGGCCTGCTTTAATTCTTGGTAATTCATAGCAATCTACTCCTTAGAACTGCGGCATGTTGGGAACTGCCGGGTTATGTTGTTGTCCCGCTGGCACTTGAGGGGCCGCGGAGGTTTGGGGTACTACGGGCTGCCCTTGAGGTGCAGGCGTCAAAGGTGCTGCCGCCGCCGGGGCCTGTGGGGCCTGGGTGGCCGGCATTTGCGGAGCCGGGGCCTGGGCAGGGGCAGGGGTTTGAGGTGCTTGCGGGGCCGGGGCCGGAGCATTGGGCATAGGAGCACCCGTCGCCGCTGGGGCCGGAGCTGCCGCTAGGGGTTCCACATCGGGGACAACTTGAGATTCAGAAGTTTTCAGCCCCTCAATCGTATAGGCGTGATAGGAGTACATAGGGTTGGACTTAACGGGAAGCCGACCTTGATACAGAATACCGAAATGGTCGTTGATCCCGTACTGGGCCGTCAAAAATGCTTCTCTCATTTTCTTCCCAATAACCACACAATAGGCCTGCCCTGTAATGAGGGCCTTGTTGATTTGGGCGTAATCGACAATGAAGGAAACGACGGTGGACCTCTCTGCGGCCTTATTGGCCTGGGCGGGGAAGGTGATGTGTTCCACATCGACAATCTTTCCCTGGAGGTGCTCTCCGGGCAGGATGTGACATTTAGAGGTGTCTTCTCCCATCCGCAGCTTGGGGTACTTGTAGCTGGCGGAATGCTGGTTTAGTTGCATGGGTGCGTTTGATTGTTGCATGGTGACTAACTCCTTTTTTGAGTCCCTGTATTGAAACTCGGTTCCATAAATTGTTGGTATCGTTCTATGTCTTGGGTGGCCCTTTTGTCCACATATTTATCCTTGTACTCAATCTCATAAGCACGGCCATCAACCTCGATTTTGGGATGTAGGTTTTTCTCCGCGGCCCCGGGGTAGACCACAGCAAAATCTTGGGTGATAAGCTCCCACCCCGGACGCCACCCAACCGCCATTCCAAACCCCTTACGCATCTCCCGCACCATGGCGGCCAGAGCATTCAAATCCACAGTCCCATCGGGCAACAGGGGTGTGTACACATAAAAGGCATCATGCAGGGTCATGGCCACCCACAACCCGGTCTGCTCCAAAAGGGTGTCGGCATATCTCATGGCCACGGCGCCGGTTCCCTGAATCTCTACATTCTGGATGCTGCGCTCATTATAATTGTCACCCCACATCGTCCAGCCATCGGATAGGACAATCCGCTTATCCCTTTTGTACTTTAAAACCTGGCGAGCAAAATACCGCCCCACATCCGGATAGCTGCGGTTGAAGGTATCAATATGCCGTTGGGCCTCTAGCTCGGAAACATCCCGCCGGGCAATGGTAGAAAGCTGTAGGGCCAGACCGAACTTGGTGATCCGGTATAGGGTGGAGAGAATTTTCTGCTTGAGCATATGCCGTTTCACATCCCATTCAACCGAACCTCTCATATCCTCTTTTAACACCCCCGTTTTCAAACCGTCGTGGGTGTAGGGATCGCCCGAGGCATAGGCCTCTAGCAGGTTCTTATCTCCGCTCAATAAAGCGGCTATGAGCACTTCCTGCTTGCCGTAGTCACTTATCACCATGGCATGGCCGGGCGGGGGTTTGAGCAGGGTTCTCGTCCACGCTGGCTTTAAAAGGAGATAACCATTGGCCGAAGGTTGTGAACGACTAGACTGAGAACTATAGTCACCAAAGTAAGGGCGGACAATCCCATCACTACCCATAAAGTCACCCAATTTCTTGGTTTCGGAATCTTTAGTCCTTTTTTCATAGGTTATTCCTCGGAGGGAGTTGGAGGTGTATTTGTAACGGTAGATTTGTTGTAGATAATCGTCATCCACAAGAGCGTGGCGGTTGGGGAACAATTGTTCGAAAACATCTTTGCTAACGGATATTTTTCCTTTAGCAGTTCGTCCAAACGCTCGACGGATTTTTGAAGGAGCTTGGTGCATAATATATTCACGAACAGCGTCTTCGTTGTAGGTGTATGGTAACTTAGGAGACTTTCGACGGAAGGTAGGAAGTCGGGGAAAATGCTGTATAATGTGTTCTCGTATGGAGCCGATAATTCTCCCTTTATTTGCGCATAAATTCGCCAGTTGGTCGGTGGCGATATAATATCCCCTGGTAGTCTTTCTAGCGATATTGCTCGCATAATGCCCCCTGAAAAATATTTGCTCCCAATTGAGAAACCCCTGCCGCTTCTCCAATTCATGCATCATGGCGGCCATAAGCATGGGAAGGTGCTGGACGTCCATTCCACAGTAACGCCCAATAGATATAATATTCTGCTCTAGTTCTTCCGGATTGGCCCTAATACAAACGTCCCGGAGGACATCCTTATAGGCGCAATGTTCCTTATCAAAAATCCCCAGAAATTTCCAGAGGGCGTTTAAAAGGTTGATGTATTTGGTCTTGGCCTCCTTCCTCTGGGCGGGGGTGAACTTGGATTTAATTTTGGAGCTTTTGCTTATCACCTCGCCCGAGGTGAGGTAGCGGCAATGATTGGCCAGAAGGAGATGTTCCCGGCGCAAGCAAACCCCGTATTGAAAGGGGTTGACGGTGTCTTGAAAAAGGGAGTGAAAAGAACGGATTTCTGCATCCAGAGCATAGGACACTAAGGCCCTGTCTTTGTACGGTACTATCCACTCCCTGAGTTTCTGGCGTCCCTCTTCAAATCGCAGGTCGAAGTCAAATAGTGATCCGTCCAAATGAAAAGAACCCCAAATAAGTGTAGGGAATCGCTCCGTTGATTTCCCGTATTCAAAGTCGGCAAATATAAATTTGTTCGGGTAAGTCATGTGTTCATTTGGACAATAACTTCTGGGTTGATGAACAGAAGTTTATCCCTCTCCTCTGCGTGGGTACAAATCCGCTTTCCTTGCCAGGCGAAATCCGCCAAGGCCCAAGAGCGGATGCTGTGCCAGGTTTCTATATGGCCTCCCTTTTGAGGCTCTAAAGCGTAGTCACTCCGGACAATGTCGTATTCCAATTTTAAATCCTCATCCGTAGGAAAGAGGCAGCGTTGTAAAACAAACCTCTTGAAAGATGTGAGGGACTTTAAAACATCGTCCCAAAAATGTCCAGCGTGGAGTTGAATGTCCGGTGACGGCCGTGCCTGGGTGAACCGGGAAAAAAGTCCGGCCCCAATTTCCCGGAGGAATTGTAAATGGGTTTCGGGCAACTCCCCTTCCACTTTCCCGAAGTGAGAAACCCAGTCTCCGATTTCGGGGGTTGACCAGTCATTAACTGAATGGGGTGTGAGATTGGGGGACACAATTTTCCGCTCGTCGTGTTCCACATAAAATTGTTCACTCGGGTTGGAGGATATAACCAGGGAGGCGTGTTGTTTCTCGCTCACGGTAGTTTGGACATGTTTTTCATTAAAGGTGGTGATGGGGTCGGTAAAGGATTTCCGGATCAGGTTGCCCTCCCGTGTGCCGATGATGGGATTGTCGGACATCCCAATAATCCGCTTGTTCCTTATATCGGCATTGAAGTCCGTCACCACCCCTTTTCTCGCATTGAGGAAATTTCCCACCAAATGATAAATGAGGTAGATGAAGGTGGTTTTCCCATTTCCCCTGGCCCCTCGGAGAAGGAGGAAGCCATTGGGCCTATCGAAAACCGCTAGGGCCAGCCAATCGAGAACTAAGGCCTGGTGGACGGGATCGGGTATGAGGCCTTGGAGAATGAACATAAAAAGTTCCGGGTAAACCTCCATCTTCTGGCCCATTTCTTCGGTGAAATTAACTTGCTGCCAGCGGGGTGGGCGGTAGGCATTGTAGGCAACAACTTGGTTACCTTCGTACTGCTCTTCCCATATCTTATCCAGCCCCCTGTAAGGGTCAAAAACCACCCTAGAAAGCCGGGAATTAAATTTAAGGTCGTTGGTCTGCTTAGAGGTAAAACGCTCAAAATAGGCCTTTACAGACCAATCAGAAATCCTCTGCTCATGGTTCGACCAAAGGAAATATTCTCCCGTCTTGACATCGACCGCTACCGTATGGGTTTGCGCCAATTGGGCCTGTTCAGGGGAGAAATCTTCGCTCTCCACCTGCGAGTTGAGCCAAAGGATACATTGATTGATAGCACCCATGGCATCCTGGGGAGGTACTGCACTAAATTGCTGTGTCAATTCTTTGTCGAATACCAGATTATAAAAGTCGAAATGGGCGAAGGGGTGGACGGAGGTGAGCTTGGAAATGCCGAACCTACGGCCTTGGATAGTGAGAAACGAACCTCCCACCTTAGCATCGAGGGCCGTTAATTTGTGATAGAGGGCGGTAGCAACATTTAGCATGTTTGACCTATCTTGTAGGTTTTGAGGCGGTGGCAATGGCGGCACAGCACTTGGAGGTTCTTCTCATTTAAGAAAAAATCCATATATTTTTTGGCAAATTTTTGGAGGGCATTTCGCTGTGACCAGTCCCAATCCTTTATACTAACAACAGCGCCCATTTCTGTGATGTGATCGACCTCCACATTTTCGGCCTTAAATGAGGCCTTACATTTGGCGCATTGATAGCGGACGGCACGCCCAGGGCCGGGTGTTTTTGCCTTAGATTTGAGGTAGTAGCTGAAAGCTGAAAACTCAAAAAAATTTCGCATTCTACGGATAAACAAACGGGCGTCTTTTCGCTTACGTTCTTCCGTATACGCATAGCGTTTATGTTGCATGAAATCTAACTCCGCTATCAACTATGGCCCAAGATTTTTCGGATTTGCAAATAATATTTTTATGGAGCATAATGGCGGTATGAACTCCGATAATTTTGTTTTAACAGCGCTGGGTTTTAACGGTATGCCTATTCAGGCCTTACGGCCTACGAGAATGTTGGGCAACCAAAATGCGTTGGGAGCGGATACTGTTTTTGAGTACACCATCCCCAAAACCTACACAGAGAAAAGGCCAAACCCTGTTCCTGGCGACCCCGAACTGGACATTGTTCTTCCTTTAAGAGGCCCTCAGGTTCTCTTTATTGTGTGCCTAAAAATGGCCTGGATGAGAATACGAGAGGAAGGGGACGCCTCCAATATGACCGTCGCCGATGACAATGGGGCCAATGCTTTTCTCGCCCCTGCCGATGTCCCTCTTTACTTCACCGTTATGCCCGGCCAAACCATTCAAATGCGAAGAGTGGGCGGAAACAATAATGGCTGGACTCTGGCCCTTTGTGACAATGTAAACATCATTCAAAGATAAAGAGGCGGGACATGTCTGGCCTTACCAAACCCGGCACATTACTAACCCCGAAAAGTGGCACAGCAAGGGCCACGGTTATTCCCCCTGTCACCCCTCCGGTAGACCCTAGAGGTTTGTTGGAAAGGGACGATGTCCTCACCGAGTTTCTCATTGAAAGGGACAACGATGTCACCACCATTCTATTTGTAAGGGATAACGTATGACTGTAGGCCCCTCACAGATTACCCAGAACAATGCCATCACGGAACTGGATCAGATTCTCTGGATTCCGGACGCTGCCATTGGGGGTGGAGCTGCTCAAATATTTAGAACGCCAGCTTCCAGCTTACTGACCTCTGCTCGATTGCGGCGGCTTTTAGGCCAGATAGATTATAACAGCTTGGCAAACATTCCCGACTTCGCTACCTGGTTAGCTCTTGTCCTACAATCCGTGAGGAACCTCTCCGGGGCCGATAGAATCCCCATTAGTGCCATCGACCTCCGGGGTGTTGTCGCCTATTTAGAGGGCCTGAGAGGGAACAACCAGCTCAATTACACCGCTATAAGAAATAGGCTTACCGTCGGCAACAATTCAGGATTCGACCCCGTTAATTTGGCGAATAACGTTCTAGTTATAGGGTCCGCCGATGCCACCATAGCCAGAACAACCACCGGCATTCAAGTAGGGCCCAATAGTTTAACCAATGCCCACATTAACGTAAACGCCGATATTCACCCTAGTAAAATTCGCTCCCCTACTCGCAACCAAGTGGCCGTTTTCGACAACGTAGGTTATCTAACACCCGGTGGGTTGGCCATCAACAGACTCCCTCACCTTTCAACCCTCACTGAGAATGTTCAAAACGCAATCGACAGTTTGCGAACCGAGCTGCAAACAGCTCTGGCCGGGGCGAGGGACTTTGAGCCCGTCCGAGTGGCCACCACAGAAAATATTAACTTCACCGTCGGCACTAGGGCCGGGGCGATTATAGATGATGTGACTTTGGTTGTGGGCGATAGAATCCTTATTAAGGATCAAACCGACCTCACCCGAAACGGACTGTACGTTGTCACCTCAACAACCCAGCCTGCCACCCGGACAGCGGATGCTCAATTTGTCAACAATCTTGTCGGGGCCTCCGTTTTTGTGAGAGAGGGAACCGAGAACAACCACGCCTCTTGGATTTGTGTCATTCCTCAACCGCCAGTTCCCAATGTAGTTTTCGGCACGACAGATATTCGTTGGATTCATAGGTTTTCAGTGGATAGGGACATTCAGCTTTTCAACAGCCCACCTATAGATTCAGTGGAACCTGCGGATGAATTTGGTGTAGGGCTTCCCACCACCAGACCTGTTTTCACAGACACTATTATTCACATGGACGCCCCCGTCCGTCGGGCCCTGTCCCCGCTACCCCGGCCCGCTGGTGCTTGGCTTATCTACTCTAGCTTAGATGTTGAAACCATAATCCTAGGTGCGATCGGAGAAACCCCCGAAACTGTCCCCGTACCCGTTGCGAGTCCCCGCTTTATCAACCCTGTGCTCACCTTAAAAGATTTATACCGCAACAGAGATATTCCCATTGTTGTTCTCATAAACTCGGATAACCGAACGGCCTACGGCCGGGTTCTCCTTTTACTACCAGAAAGTCTCGGCGACATATTTCTCTCCCGCCCCGACCCCCAAGAGGGGGAACCCCGTGCTCAACATAATTACAGGCCCATTTACCGAGGGGGCGCTGCTTTAGTCAATGGCGTATGGTGGGGCAGTTACACCTATACCGGAATTGAAAACATCCCCATAAATGCGGATTACTTTGTACCTGAACCGGGACCCTCCACAGGCAGAAAACCGGCACAGTTTTGGTTCACCTTCCCCACCTCCGCCGGGGAAGGGGGCCAGGAAGTTCGCTACCTGTTAAACCTGGGCGGCTACCTTCTTCAAAATGTTGTCACCGGCGATAATGTAAAAACGGCCACGGCACAACAGATAGGCAGCTACCTGGAAAAACACAACCTACAGGGATTGCGTGCCGATGTTGCCGCCCTCAAAAAAAATGTCACCGAGGGCCCTCTGGCCATCACCCGTATAAACGGCCGTCACCTTATTGCTCAATCTATCTACGCCTTGCTGGGAACAACTGAAACGGCGTTTAATGCCGCTTTAGAAACTGAGGAATACAGTTTAAAAGTGGAAATCAACGTCCCTTACGATGTGTCCGTTTCTGATCCCACAGCACTGCTAAACCCCAACCTCTCCTTCCAGGGGGCCGCTACGCTAAACGCTCTCGGCACTAATGTGTTGACGGCAGGGCTGCAAGTTCTCACTTTCAGCATCCAGAAGACCGCCATTGAAAACCTGATACGCAACAACAGGTTGAACACCGACGGAGAAGGCACAATTCAGATACAGCTACTCGTTGGAAACCGAAACCCTCAAAGTGTTCTTGTGAGTGAATATTTCACCTTCTCCAATACCTACACTCCCGATGGGGTGGTGGAACCCTGGGCGAGGATCGGAAACCCTGATCCTATTCCAGCATCCAAATTGCCCGGTGGCGGAGATGAGGAAGAGGCCTCTACAGAAACCCACATTCTAGAAAAACGCAATGCCGGGGGGACTTCTACAAAATATAGATATTTAAGGCGTGACCCTCGATCGGCCCCCTCTTTTGACAGCAACAATGAAACGGTTACTGTGCAAGTGGACGGGGATTTAAGGGCCGTTATCGACGGAACTGACCGCCTAATGGACAGGAACACCAACCTGCAAATTGTAACGCCCACCGCTCTCATGTCCCAGCTTTTCGCCCGGGCCACTTCATTCCCAGCGGAAAGCGGGGTTGATGGCCAACTGTTGGGGGATATTGACTATTACAGGAATACAGTGGGAATCACCGTCCCCGCCGCCAGGTGGGATGAGTGGAACGCCTACGTTGGCAATTGGTTTGCGGCGGTCGCCCACCTTGTTCCCACTATTGAAAGTGCCGAACCTGTTATGTGCTTCGCCGCCTCTTTGTCGGGGTCTGCCAGGGCAGGGGGGATTTTAACCCTACAGGTAGACCGAAATTTCTTTGATACTTCCACCGGACGGCCCATCAACCGAGCACCCACCCGCTTAGACTGGGCGACAAGTGGAATGCTTTTCACCCCTCTCCAAGTGGCCCATTTGTACTGGGATGGCACTACTAACGGAGGCCTCTCCGCTATCGCTTCCACTACGGGGTATTTAGAATCCCTCACGCCCGCCACACGGGACGGCCATGTCTTTATCGGGACGATGGCGATGGGTAATTTTAATTCGAGAAACCGAGAGTTTGCGGCCTACCGGGCGGAACATGTTTTCAAACCCACCCGTCGTAATTTCAATAGCACCATTTGGGAGCGAGCGGGGAACTCTATGGTTTGCCGGGGCGGCGGTGTTGTCAATATTGACGGGGTGGATGTTGAAATAGCTCCGGGAACAACTTGGAGGTACACTTCACGCCTCAACATAGCTGCGGGAAGGCATACCGCTTATATGACCTCGGACAGGCGTTTTGCCTTTAGAGGTGAAAGCGAAGGCCCTCCCTCTTGGTCTGAATATGGGCGCACCTTCCGTCAATATGCCCAAAGACCCCTGTTCGATATTCTGGTATCCGCAGATAGGGCCAATTTAGAAGAGGTTTATTACCCCTGGCAGCGATATGCCACGGTGGGGGAGATTCCCCTTGAAGAAACCGTCTTCTTTAACAGGGCTGGTAACGTAGAAAATGATTACTCAGAATCACAGTTTTTCACGGACGGGCGACCCGAAACGGACAGCACAAGGAATGGAGGGACTGGTCGGGGGGCCTATAGGCTAACTTATAAACCGGGGGTATTCCTCAGCTCACCTGCAATTTCTACACAGATTATGGAAGAGGGTATGGTAGGCGTGAGACAGCACACTATAAGTCCGAATGACATAACCCTGGTTCAATACACCACCCCCGATAATCGTAGTAATAGCCGGGATTTTTATGTTACGGCCAAAAGGGCAGGCATCGACCTCCGCCAGGCCAACCTGGACAACCTGTACAAGGGATAGTAGTAGTAATATGTTCCCTTCCACAACCGCTAATAGGAGATTAGAAAATGCTTGACTTTATTAAAGAAACCAAATGGATGCTCATAGCTTGCATTGTCGGGGCCCTCATTATATCGTCACTTCTCCCACAAGAAATAGGCCTTCCCTTGTGCATACTCTTCGGGGGCGGGGTTGGTTTCTGGTTCGCAAATAGGAAAAACATACTTTAAAGGAGACCCATCATGGCACTGGAAACATTGAAAGGCGTTAATGAAATCGGCGGCTGTGCTATCAAGCGAATTGATTGGAAAAGGCAAGTGGGTAGTGAAAATTATCATATTGATGTTTCCGATGAGGCCAATGCAATCACTTTCTACATTCAGAACGGCCCAATCAAAGAGAATGGAGTCAATGGCTGCCAGGTCGATACCGTTATCGAAGCGGCCAAAGTAATAATTGAGAATCTAAACAAAAAATTCCCTTGCCGTGAAAACGCTCTGGCCATCACCAAGTTGGACGAATCCCTTATGTGGCTGCGGGAGCGCACCCGGAACCGTGAAAAGCGTGGAGTTGAAGGCACAAGCAAGGCCTAGGCTTGACTCCGGGCCTGCTCCGTTAGATACTGTCCCTATTGCAACAGCAACCGGGAACAGAAGGAGTTATCCCATGAGCAACGTCCCTCTTGTTAAAAAGTTCAATGTCGCCACACTCGCTATCCTCCTTATTACGGCCGTATCCTGCTTCGGCGGCGGTGGTGGTACACCTCCCGATGACGGGGCCAATGAACCGCTCATAGTTTCCACCCATTTCCTACCCGCTGCGTCGCAGCTGGAATCGGGTGAGGGGGTTATTGACTGGAAGGAAATTGCCAAGGAAATACCCCGTCCCTACCGCCCCAAGGCCTCGGTTGAAAAATTTGAGGTGTTAAAGGAGGGATTGCCCGAATGTCCTCAAACCACAGTCTACCAGGCCCATTACAATTTCAACCGGGGCAGAAACGCCACCGAGCGAATAGCTGAGTGCCTGGACAGGAACCGCTCCTACCTCATGCTGGACATTACGGCCGTTATTGAAATCGTCGCCTACCTCATCAAACATGTGGCCCTACCGTTTAAATCCTTTATGGAATGGTGGGAGGGAGACACCGCTTGATATTTCCCAATCCCTTTAGCACCATTGCCGGCACTGTCAAAATGGTGGCCATAGCGGCGGCGGTGATTGCCATTGTCTCCTTTGGCAAAGACTTAATAGGCTCCCTCAAGCAAGCAGGGAAGTTTGAAATGGCAGATAAGGGACGCAAGCAAAGAGTGAAGCGAGCAAAGGAATCTAACACGTTTAAAGATACGGCCTTAAAGAAGGCCAAACCCAATGCCTCAATGGGCGACTTCGATAACCTGGGAAGGTAACCATGTTTAAGCGAACAAAATGGGGAATGCACCAGATTTATTTCGGCATTGCCTGCGGCGGTGCTGGTGCTCTCATAGGGCCAGGGAAATTTTTCTTCGGCCTGGCCGGGGTAGCTGTCCTTTGCTGGCTCCTTTGTGAAACTCCGTGGTTTGAAGGAAAGGAACGAGACTAATGGATTTAATGAAAAACGTCTTTAAAGCATACCCTGGAAAATTCACCGTCAAATGCACCACCGAGGACATTCTCGATGCCGCTCAATTTATCCACCAGGAAAAAATGAGGGCCAAAACACCTCAAGATGAATTTGCCGTTTCCATGGCCTACTCTATGGCCGAACTGAAAAAACATATTGTCATTGCCCTGGGCATTGTGATTGCCCTTATAATCATAGCTGTCTCCGTCAATTGGTATGAAGGCCAGAACACTCGCAACCAAGTCAATTCTTTTATCAGTAAAACCCAGGAAATGGGAGAGGCCAGAAGAACTCGCAAGGCCGTAAAAAAGAAGAAGGTACGGCGCAGGCGACGAACCATCACCGAGCGGGAGGGCTACCGATGAGAGCAATCCTTTTAATAGGTTTATTGGTGTTTCTCTCTGTTATGGAAGGCTGTGCCGGTGAGCAAATAGAACTTCGTATAGGGCCTAGGGAAACGGCCGTAGAGGAAGAGAAAAAGAAAAAGGTAAGGAAGGTACGACCTCGAAAGAAACGCTCTCCAATGCCCTATAAATGGCCTGAGTAACACCCATGAAATACGATCCCCATATACTCTTTCTCGCCGGAATCATGGGCGGGTTGTTGGGGTTGGTGTACTGGTCTATCCGCAGGATGCACGTTGAAGCGATGGGGAAAATGGACGAAATCGTAAAGGCCAATCATTCCACCGCTTTGTTAGTTGAACGCCACGATGTAAAAATTGAAACCAATACAAAGTCCGTCGATGCCATCCATAAAAGGTTGGATCAAAAATGCGCTATTTAATTATAGGGTTTTTGGTATCCTGTAGTGCCAGCGATATTGTGAAGTTCGCCGAAGGAGGCCTCAATAATACCGTAGGCCGTCCGGTCGAGAATCGCTGCATGGAAAGCACCATGCAGGAAACGGAGAACGCCAGGAACCTTTGCGCCGCTGCTACTAGACAATGTAATAAGGATTTAGAAATAATTAAAAGAATATTACTCAACGAAGGAGAAGAAGATTATGTTGACGACTATTAAAGATTACACGGTTGCTTTTATCGTAATGTTGCTACTGGTGTTCGCCACCGGAGTGAAGGCCCAAGACCCGCTACCGGCCAATAAGGATTATACCGACTTCAACCATTGTTTTGATTTTAGTGAATTTGCTGAACCGGAAAATGTCGATTACGACCTGCTATCGGTTCTTTGCTCATTCATTGAAATTTCCGGGGTTGGCTATGTCCACCATAGCGATGTCCGGCCCCTGGAACGATATGAAGCTATCGGTATGTGGGACGGGTATGAGGAGCTACACGCTAAAAGTTTGCACAAGACCGGCGACGCTTTAGACTTCCATTTTAAAATCCCTGCCGGCCGTGATCCCATTATCTATTTCAGAGAGCAATTTTTTGCCCTCTATTATTTCATTCTGGGGAATAAACTCTATGAGTACGGCATTGGACTCTACTACTGGGGGCTGGATCGTTGGTCGCTCCATTTAGACAACGGCCGGGGAATGAAACCCAATAGACGTTGGGCCTTATTAGAGGGGCAAACGGTAAGTATTGGAATGGCCATGGATGAATTGATAAGGCAGGCGAGAGCAGGCCTTTAAAAAAGTAAGGCCCTCGCTCTAGGATGGAGCAAGGGCCTTAGTTTTTAGTTATCTTCTTTTAAATCTTTGACAATATCCTCTTCTGAACTACCCTGATCGAAATAAAGCCAGTCGGCCCTGAATACGAAAGTTCGGGTTCCGTTATAGAGAGCAAAAAACCCTGTTATATCTACCCTCTTGACCTCAAAGGTTCTTTCGCACATATCAAGCATATCAGCGGCCCAATGGGGTGCTTCATCCCTGTAGTTTATTTTGGCGTAGGGTTTGACCGTGACAAAATGTTTTTCCGGTTTGGTTTGCTGGGCCGGGGGTCGGGAGTCCAGCTTTGGATTTCCCTTAAAGTCTTTTCTGATTTCTTCTTCGGTACTGCCCTGGTCGAAAGTAAGCCATTCAGGTAAAAAAGAGTAAGAACTGGCGTGGGCCTTATCCTTCAACTCAAAATGTCCATTTGGGTCTAGCCCTTTTACCTGGTATGCCCTACTGCACATATCCTCCATTTCTCTAGTAAACCCTGGGAATTGATACCGGCTCGTTATCTCGGCAAATGATTTCACCGATACATAGTGTGTTCCGGTTTGGTGTTGGGGTCGGGGTTTCTCTTCCTCTTTGGGTGTACTATCACCCTTCTTTACCAAACAGGTTCCACCCTCACGAAATTCCGTGGTAACTTTTTCATCGGGTCCCCGGGCCTTATCGACACCGAAATTTTTACCTTCCTGTAGTTTTTCGTAGAGCTTATTCATACTAGCATCCGCTGGTGCCAATCCTGCCCGTGCAATTTCAGCAAAGTTATAGATGCCAACTTCCCTCAATTCAAATTCCAAATCTTTTTGTCGGCGTAGCCGCTGCCAAAATATGGACATCAAATGGCAACGCTTACTCACTAAATCTCTTTCTGCGGCAATAGCGTCCTCTTTTTCTTTTTTGTTGTTGACGGCGGGGGCCTCCTCACCATCATCATCTTCGTCCCTGCCTAAAGAACCTTCGGTATGCTCACCTCGGAGGGTTTTCTCGCAGGCCTTCAAAATTTTTTCGGCGAAGGTATTTACCTTTTTGTTTGTTTTTTCCATATCCCCATCGACATTAGCTTCCTTCGAGCTATCCCAAAACTCGCAAATTGTTTGCATTTTACGGACACCGTTTTCACTCAACGAAAGATTCAGTTTCATCCTCTTCTCCTTTTTTGTTGTTGCGGCCCCTGGGGCCTAGTAAACATTCTATTATCAGTCTGTCACAATAAACCTCAAAACGCCGACCTTCCACGGAATCTTTGGCCTCCATTTGAATTTCAAATTCCTTGTCCGGACAGGTCATTAAATATTTGAAAGGCCCTATTTCAGTCTTTCCCATATAGCGGTACTCCTTCGGTGTTGTATTGTTCGGTTTTACGGGCCACCGAATTGGTGGCCTTAGCAATGCAGTTTATACTTTGGCATACTCCAAACTGACCAGAAAACAACGATGGGGAATCTCTATAGTAAGACACGGCCCATTTACCGCAATATCGGCAGCTAGTTGGGGGGTTCAAAGAATCTTTATCCAGTTGATGGGCCAGGCCATCGACAAATTCATCTATATTTATTTTTTAAATCCTCCACCCGCTTATCCAAACGCCAAAGCCATATAAGTAAACACCAATTTAAAACAACCTGTAATAAATCGGCCACCTCACCGCTTTCCATCATCCTCCTCCTTCGGCACCAAAATTAATTCATAACCCAAAAGGTTCGCATAACGCTCAATAGTCTCTACCGACCAGCCCGGTTTATCGCTCCTCTTCAATCGGTATTCTATGGCCTGGAATAGGCCTCTACACTCGCCGTAATATTTTACGTCAAGAGAGTACAGGGAAAGCCCTCGCTCCTTTCTAATGGCCTGTAATTCCTTCACCAGTTCAATGCCGGTCATGGCAGGCCTTGGGTCGATAGATACAAAACAACCATCAACATGACAAGGGCAAAGACAGCAACGATGAGGGCCTCATGGCGTTGCCACCAGCGTTTAAGCCAATGTTTTGCCAGCCCTTGGGCGGAGCTTTTGGCAATAAGTTTTAAGGCCTCATCTCGGTGGATCATCCTAGCAATAGGCCATATTGTGGGATCGGGCATATCCTTTAAAAAGTACGTTTTATGGGCCATTTTCAAAAGCCAAAAATTGTGGATGTAGGGACTGTAGAGCAAAGTATCCTTCTCAACAACAAAGGGCCATCCCGGTCGCTCTTGTACGGCCACAATGCCCGGCGGTTTTAACAAACCTTCCCGGGCCATCAACTCTTGTTCAACCGCTTCATCAAATCCATTGTCTGTCATTTTAATAGCTCCCCAACACTGATAATCAATGTGCCAACCATCATCATAAGAAGGCCAATTAAAACAACCAGCGCTGTAATATCATCTTGGTTCATTATTGTTCCTTCTCCTCTAGCATTTTGTCACACATACTTTTAGCCGTTGTAGCAAAGGCCGTGAGGTCTTTTAAATACCCGTCATGCGCTTCATGGGCCTCCACACTATCAAGCCAATAATTACAAAGGCTGCGCAAATAGCGTAGCTCATCTAAAGTAAACACAATCCCTTCAACTTTCATTTTTTAAATCCTTTGGCATTACGCCTATCAAATTTTTATTGGTATCAATTTCGGCCTTCACCAGTTGGGTTAATTCACTGTCATAAGGTGGGAACTCGACTTCAATGGGAGTTACCGCCTCGGCGGTGGTAAGGGGTTCGGGGTCTGAAACTCCCGTGGGCGGTGTCATACTATAGAGTCGAATATCTCCAGGCCCTTCCGACATAAAACAATAATATGAGTCAACATCGCCCTCCTTTTCAACACTGTAGACAAGGCGGTAAAAATCTTCCTCTGAGTACCTGTATTTTAAACGTACAATCTTTTTCATTTCCGCCTCCTTAATACCAACAGGAAAAGAATTGGGGTTTGCCGCCCCAAAGGGAAGCACTAGCATAAGATGCAATTTTCAATCCATGGGCCTGAATTTTCTTTTTCATGGGTTCGGATTTAAAGGCATTGGGGACAGGTGTAGCAGTGCCATCCATATCGCCACGGTATTTCTTTTCGTTCTCAATTTCTTGGATATGGCAAAACAGACCTTTCTTCTTAGTGACCTGGTAGAAATCGACGTTAGTTTGTTCATAGCCCCAAGAGCAAACAAAAATATCACCGACCTTTAGCTTTTCGGCAGCTTTAACATCCTCTAGCTTTCGCTCTAAGGCCCTTTTCTCTTTATCAGCTATTACCGCTTTAAGGTTATTTATGGCCTCTGTAACGGCCTCGGTTCTTAAGTCAATGGATTTGTAGCGGTATTTAAACCGGGGTTTGGTGCTTCTCCCGACAAAGAGAGCAGCGCAAGGGCCTTTACAGTCAAAGAGGAAGACTTGCGCTTTGACTTCGGGGTAATTTTGAATGTCGGGGTTTGTGCCGGGAATGTAATACATTCTTTCAGCCAATTCTCTTACACTATTTTTTGACATTTCGGAATACCTCCTTCTTTTAGCGTTAGTTTAGGCAGCATAGGCAACGATCGGATTTTATCGAATGTAGCATTTAGTTCTGCTCGGGCGCTGGGGATAAGAGCGTGTTCCGCTGCCATACCCACGGCATCCATCCGCAAGTTGTTAGATGCCAAATGGCAACCGCCAATAGATTCGGACTCGGAAAACCCATGGGCCGATACTCTGGCCGTGATGACGGCGTTCACCAGCTCACCAGAGTGGAACTTCCTTTCATACGCTGCGTTTTCCTCTTTTGAGTCAAAGTCAAAATCCTCCCCGGCCACCACTGGATCATCGTAAGATAGGATCAACTCCACGGTGTAGGGTTTATTTACGGGGATTGTGATAATTTCAAAGGCTTCCATTGTTTACTCCTTTTAAGGGCGCATGAGGCCCTTGGTTAAATTGTCACTATACCGTGATTGCCGTTATCATTACGCTCATCGCAAAGGGCCTGCAGCCGATCGTGCCGAATCTCATCCGCATAGTTGATAACGTCGCCAGCGCAGTCATGGCAAATTTGCCACTCCCATTTGCCTCCGACACAAACGTCAATGATGCCGTTTTCGCATGTGCAGTCTTCCATTTCAGTCACTCCCCTCCGATGCAGGCGTTAATAAATTCCATTTCGGGCGTGCAGTGAGCACCGCCCGGCCAGTTATGTGCCGAGAATCCCAGCTTGTGAAAAATCTCGTCACTGCCGTATCCGGCTGCGTGCAGGTCGGTGATTTTAACTGAGAGATTTTCAAGCCACGAATAGGGCATATTCTGAATTTCCATTTTCACTCCTTTTAAACACAAAAGATTTTGTGCTTGAGATAAGAGAGAAGATAGCAACAGATAAACACTAGGTCAAGTAATAATCAAAAGAATAAGAATAAAAAATAATAAAAATATCTAATATCTTACAGCAACCACAAAACACAAAAAACACAACCGTAAACGTAATTCAAGCACAAACATAAACACAAACATAAGTCAAGCACAAACATAAAAAATTTGTGAGTGCAAACACAAACACAAACACAAAACCACAAACACATTCCGACCCTGGGCATTATGTTTGTACACTGCGTATAGACTGTAAAATTATTAGCGGGAAACGGCCTGTGCTAGTGTCTACACTAGCGCAAACACCTGTTTAGATTTTCGACGCAGCGTCAACCACAGAGCGGGTACACGGTACACGGTACACGGTACACGGTACACGGTACACGGTACACGGTACACGGTACACGGTACTTACAACTTTTTTTCCGCTGACTCTCCCCAGATTCACGCCAGAGAGATAGTCAGCTTCCACCGCTACCGTGTAGCGGGGAACTGGTGTATTGTATGTATGTGTATATTTTCCTAGGAGCGCAGGCCGACGATGCGGCTGCGTGGCGTTCGCCAAGCTCCTAGGGTACTTTGTGTTTCATATTCTGTCCAGAAAATAAAACTTACATCTACTGCCATCCGCAGCTAACGCTGTGCTAACGCCAATCCACACCCCCAAGGCCCAATCCCACAACCCAGCACAAACGGCCGCTGCCCCCACAACCTTCCCACACAGGGGTGATGGTCCCCAGGGCCGAGGGCGTATATCCCCAGGACATAGGCGTACACGTAGGCGTAACCCACACCCACGGCCTACAGCACACGGCTCTGTGTCTGTGGTTTTTTGTGTACGGCCGTGCCATTCGCCCAACGCCTTATGTCTCTCCTTTATATAGGGCCGTCCCCTTCTGCCTATTGACAGACACCTCCCCCTGTCCTATCTTATCCCCTCAGTACCTATAACTAAGGATTAGCGACCTATGGGCAAGTCCCTCCCGTCCCTCACTATCTCTTTTAAGGGGGAACCATCCCCTTCACCTTCTCCATATCCAGCTGTCCCGGCCCCACGCTCTCCTATTGCCAAACCGAAAGAGAACGCCGACGCCTCTATCGTCCCCTCTCTCAACAGCGACTACAAAACCAAGAGCCCTCTGGAAAAGTTACAGTCCTCCGACGAAACCTTTAAAGATAGACTACTGGTCGGCAATATCTCCACGGAGGAACTCTCTATCCTCTGTGACGACCTAGAGGCCACGGGGAAAGCAGGCGGCACTATTCCCGACTTTGCGGCAAAGGTGGGACTACTCTCATCTGAGCTAGACTCCCTCCGCTCATCCTTCCCCCCACTAGAACGCTCTATGCGAGTGGCAAAGGGTTTACGGAAAAAGATGCTCGGCGAACTCACTCTGTCCCACGCCATCCGCAACCCCTCGGCCGTAAAAGAACTTCTAAACAATGAGGCCTTCTCCAAAGACCTTCTGTCCGACGAAGAAGAATCAGAAATAGAGGCCCTCAAGAAATCCGTTGATCGCCGTGCCGAAGAGGCCCTGCTTGCCCTCGACATCCAACCGTGCCAGTACACCCAAGTCATTTACCTCGTCGGTGATACGACAACCACTATATCGGAAACACCCATAGAAATGAGAAACTACAAGGAACTCGGCTTCCTGGAAGCAAAGGATATTTTAAATGAAATTGCTGAACATAGTTCTCCCCAAAAAACCATCCTTGGAGGAACAACTGCAACTCCTCCAACAAAAAATCACCCAACTGGAACAATCCAACCAAGAACTGGGCTCAAAATACATTTCCCAAATCCTCCCCAATAACAGGCCCAAACAAGAACGTATCCGTACAACCCCCGAAGGTTACCTCCGTATTATGGACGATGCCACCGGGGACTTTTATATAGAAGATGATTTTGGCAACCGAGTGATTGAGGACTATCACCACCTTCAACAATCTCCCAACAGCACTCACCTGGCAGCGGCGAAAGAAATGGGCGAGGCCGGAGAATCCACCACCGCTGGTGGCTTCCAAGGCTCCACCGCCCCCGAAGAGATGGGACGGCAATGGCAACAAACTGTTGCCCAGCTAAAACCGGCCATCTTGAAAAGTGGAAAATCTGAACTAATAGCGGAAGAGGAATAAAATTATGGGCGTTCTCGTATTAGGATTAAAGAGAAAACAGGAAGTAACTATCGGTGATGACATTGTTGTCTCCGTCAACGGTTACGAAAAAGGTTGTTACAAATTGTGTGTGAAAGCACCCCCGGAAATAGAAGTTCAACGACAGGCCAAACCAAAGAGTTACTATAGGAACCCCCGACTAGGGCCCCTACCTACGGAGAGAAACGATGATACAGCGACAGCAACCACTCACACTGAACGCAGTGGAAATGTGGAGACCCGTGAAGGGGTTTGAAGAAAGATACCTTGTTTCCAATTTAGGGAGAGTTTACAAAGTTTTGAGAACCTCCGTAAAAAATGCTGCCCACCGACGGCGGGGTATTCGAGAAACCCGGTTGGGTGACTTTTACCTAAAACCCTCCTTCACTAGCAGAGGGTACTACCGGGTTAATCTCCACTTCCGAGGTATGCAAACCACCAAACTGGTTCACCGCCTCGTCGCCGAGGCCTTTGTTCCCAACCCCTCCGGATTCCCCAAAGTCACCCACTGCAATGGAAACCGTGCCGACAATAGGGCCTCCAACTTACAATGGATGTTTTAAAATCATGGAACGATTTGATGTCATTGAACGCCTCTCCACCGTACCCAAAAAGGATATAGGCCTAAAGGCCAAACCCCGCACCTTCTTTAAATTCTACCTCGACGATCAAAAACAACTGCGCTACCAAAAGCATAAAATTATCGACCTCCGCTGGGCCCATAGAAATTGGCAGAAAGGCTGCGAATCCCTCGCCCTCAAACTCCTCCAATCCCCCATCCGACAAGTCTTCATCTTTGTCGAAATTATGGCCCGACGGCATGGCAAAACCTACAAGTCCATCCACGCCGGCATCAACCTCCTACCCGCTATCCCCCGCCCCAATCCCGTCATGGCGTACTACTGCCCCGAGAAGGGACAGGCCATACGAAACGCCTGGGCGGCCCTAGAAGCTGCCACCCGAGGGATACCCAACGTCCACCTCGACAAAACCGCCGGCATCATTACCTTCCCCCGACCAACCCTCCAAAACCCCCAAGACTACTGCACCGTCTACCTCCTCCCCATGGCCAGAGGCTTCGGCGCCAAGAAAGGACAATACTACGACATTTGTATTGTCGATGAAGCTGACCAAGCAAACGAAACCTTCATTAAGGAAGTTTGCATTATCTCCGTTTCCGACCGAGGAGGTATTCTCGAACTAAAGGGGACTCCCGACGGCCATGACATTCTCACCGCCTGGATGGCCAGAGCAAAGAAGAAGGTCGACTTCGCCCTCGCCTTCGACAAAGGACTCGTCCACGATGTCCCCGACGATATGGTCGACTTCAAAGACTGGTCCTACTTTGAATCCCACGCTGAAAAGGAGGATGTCTATTCTCCGGAAGAATTAAAAAAGTTGAAGGCCATACTCGGCGATGAAATTTATAACAACCAAATGCTCTGCCAAGATGTTGTCTCTACCGAAAAATTCTACTACCGAAAAGAGATGGCCATAGTCCGGCAACAGAAAAGAGAAATCGTCACTTTAGGCCCTGAAGCCGGGGTTCCCCTCCGTGCCTACTACGACGTTGGCATTGGCAGCAAATCCGATCGGATGGCCTTTGGTATCTATCAACTCTTTCCCACCCACGTCTTCTGCCTCTGGTCCTGGGACGAGGCCAATTGCGGCTACGCCGAAGTCGCCCAGGCCCTCGCTCAAACCCCCTACGGCAAACATATTATCGAGCATTGCGTCCCCCACGATATGGGCTCCCGGCAACAATCCGATAAAGTCCTCAAGGCCGATGCCTTTGAAAAGGCCCTGCGGAAATATGGCATCCCCGGCGACATTCGCATCCTCCAACGCCCCACCGATACCAAGGGGGACTTAGGCCTCGTTCGCACCGTCATCGGCAAAACCTTCTTCAACTCCCTCCGTGCCGAAAGCTGCATCACCGCCCTCAACCGCCATTGCAGGGCCTATAACAAAACCGCCGGGGTATTTGAGGACAGGCCCTCCAAAACCAAATACAGAGACCTTGCCGATCAATTCCGCCACATGGCCGTAGACTATGAGAATAAGGAATATATCAACCAGACTTACGCAGAGCAAAGAACAGGGAAACCCAAAACTGTCGAAATTAAAGGGGTTGAACATTCCTTTCAGGGAAGTTTAATGTACAATGATGATGGAACGGAGCGAGCAGGGCCCGATATTGACACATTCGGTTATGTCCCTACTCATTTGACCTACTAAAGGAAGAGTATGGCCGAAAATCCTTATGGCCCTGGCGGTAAGGCCAAATATGATTGGGATAGTCCCTACACGGCCTCTAGGGCCGAACAGAAGGCCCAATCCAAAGGAATCAACTACGGAGGTGCTCCCGAAGGACAGAAGGTCCTTCCCACCGATTCCGGCTTCCAACAACGAACGTGGCAGCGGTTTAAAGGAACGGCGGAGGCCCGTAGGGCCACATCAAGATATAGTGCTCTCACGGCCCAAGGAGGCCCCGGGGCCGCGGGGGTAAAGTTCAGTTTAGTGGGAAGTGCTCCCAGCTTGTGGGGGCGGACTTTATCCGAATTGGGGGACTACTCAATCCGCTACACCGAATCGGCCGGAGATAGGGCCAGGCTTTCTGAAATGGAAAGCGAAACCCGCTCTCTTTTTGCCAACAGCTTTTTCAATTGAGGAAATATGCTTAGAGGTTTTAGGGATGAATATTTAAGGAGCGTCGCCGGTAAGGCCGATGAGCAACAGGTCTGCAACCTTGTCCGGGACCGGTTCAGTCCCGCCTGGCAGGAAACCCTGCGCTGGCAGTCCTTCTGGCAAATCATCCTCCGCCTCTTCTTTCCCGACTTAGATAATGTGGGGCTGGGTGCTTCTTCCGGAGACTTCCGCTTTGGCCATGTGTACACTTCTGACCCCGCCAACAAACTTCTCACCCGTATTGAATTTATTATGCAAAACATTTTCCCTAGAGATGGGATGTGGTATCGGGTGCAACCCTTTTCTCCTTACGGAGAATTGATCGACCGAGGTGCTGTTTCCATCGCCGAGCAAAAATATATGGACGAACTGGCCATGCTGTCTCGGGACTTGGTTTTAAAATCCGGCTTCTACGATGTCGTCGGAACCACCCTCATTCACCAGGCCCTATTGGGAGAGGGGCTCAACTACCTTTCCATCGCCAAAGAAAATATGATCGTGTCCGACCTCCCTGTCCATCGTCTGGGGGTCTTAAAGGACTCTGCCGGCCTCGCTCAAGGGGTGGGCTATTATCAGACCATGGACGATTGGGAAGTCGTTAGAGAGTACGGAAAAGAGGCCCTACAGCTCTTTATGAAACCCAGCATGAAGAACAACCCCAAGCTCTCCGGGAACGTCCCTTTCGGTAGCCAGTTAGGAAACCACCGAGGATTCGCCGGGGCCATCACTCCCGCCGCTGGCGTTTACACCATTGGCACTGCCGATGGGATGACCAATAAAGGGGATCGCCTCAAGCACAGCTTAAGGGTCACTCTTCCCAACAAGGAATACACCGGCGTTGCTTATGGCGGCCTCCATCCGGAAATGGAATTTATTACCTTCGTCATTGCCGAGCAAACCAACCGTTTGATAGATGTCGAATATCATCCGGAAATTCCCTTTGGCCATGCCGCTGATATTCGAGTCTCCGGAGAATACTTCGCCCGCGGCCTCGGCTCTCGATTGCTTCCCGATGTGGGCGTTCTCAACCAAAAGAAAAAATCAAATCTCATTGCGGAAGATTTAACTTCCCGCTCTCCCATTGTGGTCGCAGGGCCGGGCTTTGTTCGCCCCATTGGCAACCGCATATTCCCCCACCAAATTATCCACGCCAAAGCAGGAACCGAAGTCAACAATCTCTACGATCGCACCGCCACCATGAGAAGGAATCGGTCGGCGTTTGAAGATGAACTCATGACTCTGGATCAAGGTTTACAACTGGATAAAATTTACATGGAACCCAAAAGCCATGTGTCCGGAGGAACCTACACTCAATATCAAGATGCCAACTTTTCTCTCTTTGCCCCCACCGCTTTGAAGCTCCAAGAGAAGCTGGGGATTCCGATGGTTTCGGCCACCATAAATGGCGGTATTTTGTTGAACAAATTACCTCCACCTCCACCGGAAATGTTGGAGTCTCAATTCACTTACAAGCTGGTTCCTTATTCCGTTTTCTCTTTTGGACAGGAAAACCAAAAAGGGCAGAACCTTCTAAGGGCCCTACAGCCCATTGGGGATTTCATTCCCAACATGCCGGAGCTTTTGGACGATTTCAACGCCCGACGTTTTATGAAATCCAACCTCAGCCGCTACGAACTATCCCATTACATAAACAGCCCCGAAGAGGCCAAGCAACAATTTGAACGCCGCATGGCCATGGCGCAAGGAGGAGGGGGTGGCGGAGGCCGTCCCTCCGGGGCCGAAGAAGGGGCCAGAAATAGAGAGATACAAGTGACCGAACAGCAATTGACAGATTCCGATATGGAAGACTATGCTGGCGTATGACACCAACTGGAGGGTGGCAAATGGATTTGAATATCGGCGTAGACGTTCCAGGGTATAATCTTCCATTTGTCAAATTTATCGAAGTCGACAGAAACCATGACCGGATTTCCGTTTTGGTTTGGCTTCTCAGCAAGATGGCCTACTTTGGACAAAACTTCGCCGTTCCGGAACTCTATTCCGATACGGGGAAGGAAAACCACAACAAACTTTTATTGGTCTTTCTCATTGCTTTCAAAAAGATGAAGGTTCCGGGATACACCTTTAAGGGTGTCCTCCCCAGCTACCCTTTGTATAAGGAGGCCCTTATGCACTGGATGGAAATTCAGGGGGCCCTTGAGATAGGACACAAACCCTTTGGCCGTTATGGAACCCGAGTCGTCTTTAAAGAAGAAGTCGGTAATTGGCTTTTCAGTGCCGTTGCCGTGCTAGGAATTACCGATTTATCTTTTATCCAACAACTTTTATCAGAACTACTTTCGGAGGTAGAAAATGTATCCGCCCCTAACTAACACACAACAGCAACAACAACCACCCCAGCAACAGCAACCCCCGGCCAATAACCCACCTCCCCAACAGGGATTCTCCCAACAACCCCTGCAGGCCCCTATGGGCTCCCCAGCGCACATTGCCCAGAATCCTTTGGTGCAACAACAAATCAATCAAAACCCTAATTTGGCGCAATATGTTCAAGGAGCGCAGCAAAATTATAATCAAATGAATAGTCAAGTCCCCCAAGGGCAGCAACAGGCCCCTCAAGGGCAACCTCCCGCTCCTCAAATCAACCAGAATGTTTTGCCCTCTACCGGGCAGGGAAATATAGGGCCCAATGGTTTCACACCTGCGGATACAAATTATTCACAACCCCAGCAACAGCAACAACCGCCCCAACAGCAACAACAACAGGTTCCCGGTCAGCAACAACAGGCCCCTCAACAAACCCAACAACCACAGAACTGGGAAGTGGATGTTCAAGGGTATGATGATGTGGCCCAGGATGTGCTCCAAGATGCTGTCAACCAATACTATCAGCAAGGCTACACCCCCGAGCAGGCCCAACAGGCCCTAGCTCAAGAACACCAAAGCGGTGGGTTTATGTTTGAGGATTTGGAAACCAAACAAGAGTATCTTCAGGCCAGAGGGCAATTAGAGGAGGCCTTAGTCCAACAATATGGAGAGCAAGGGGCGGTTGACCAATTTGCCCAACTCTATCAAAACCTCCACAATCAAGGAGGGGAGGCCCTTCTCAATAAATTTTTGTCCGACCCTTCTATGCTCGACCCGGAAATTGTCGCCGGCTATATGGGAGGTCAACAGGCCCAAGAGAACCCCTACCTTCAACACATGCGCCAGACTGCCGCTCCCATGAGTGCAGGGCCGGGGCCGGGGCAAACACCTCAGCATAACCAGAATACTGGCGGCATGGGTGCTGGGATGAGTATGGAGCAAATTGTCCAAGAGGAACAAAAGCTCTACGCCAACCTCGCTAAGGGCGACCCCAACACAGGGCAACAACTCATGCAGCTAGGTATGGCCAAGCGGCAACTTGCAGCGCAACAAAGAGGGATGGCCAATACTCCTTATGCAGGGGTTTCCTACTAAAAAGATTTTTGTTGCAACCGATTGACGGCCGATTTATGCTTGTGGGTAATAGTTGTGGTTCAAGGAGGACCTGGTATGAAATTCATTAAAGCATTTTTACTTGGAATTGTGTCGTTTCTGTCTGTGATGGACGCGGCCCTTGGGACCAGTGAGGTGATTGCCAATAAGGCCGGAAACCTCAATGTCGGCCCTCTTCCTCAAACCAACATTGTGGCGGAATCTCAGCACTCGGTAAACGATCCGACGGTGGTTGACACCTACCGGGACATTTTCGGGAACTCGATTTACCACCTCTCCCAACAACAAGGATCGGTTCTCCTTCCTTTTGTGATTATGGAGGGGATGACCGCCAATCAAAAAAGCATCAACCGTTTGGGTGTTTTAGAGAATCCTTCTCGCTACACCACTCGGGGCTCAACAGTTCAGCCATCTAACCCCAGAGCGGACGTTCGTTGGTTAAATGCCCAGCGATACTGGCAGGCCTGTTTCATTGACAATTTTGACCAAGTGAGAACTCTTTGGGACATCAAGAACGCTTATACCGTTGCCCTCAGTAATTCCTTTGGCCGTCTTTATGACCGTGTGATAATTCGTGCGGCCCTTGAAGATGCTTGTGCTGGGACAGCTTCCAGCCAAACAAGGGTTCCTCTTCCCGCCAGTCAAAAACGTGTTGCTTTTGACGGTGCTGCCACTACTGGTAGCGGGTTGAACATCCTTACTATGCGAACTGTGCGCAGGCGCATGAAAAGAAATTTTACAGTCTCCAAAGGACAGATTTTGGTTTGGGTTGTTACCGCCAATGAAACCGATGATTTGTTAGGAGAAAACCAAGTTACCAGCCGAGACTACACCACCATCTTAACTTTGATGGGCGGGGAAGTTTCTGCTTTCTTGGGTTTTGCTTTTGTCGAAACGGAACTGCTTGTTCATACGGGTGCGGATATTACCTATAACCCTGCCAATGGACAGCTAGGAACGGGGGCCGCTTATACCGGAACCATCGGTGCTGGAAAGGGTATTAGAACTTTTTGTTTTGTTCAAAACTCTGCCCTTTGTTTCGGTATGAACCAAAGTATGTTTGCCAGGGTTTCCGAACTCGAACGACATCACTACAACTGGCAGCTTTACTACGCCACGGAAATCGGTGCTACCCGTAAGGAAGAAGTGCAGGTTTTCGAGGTCATTACACTTGATAAAGACGTAGCGTAAGTTTTAACTTACGCTACCGATTGAATAGTTTTAGTTTTTAAAAGGGGATAACACATGGCCGATCTATTTGGCGAAAACCACAGAAATTTGCTGAACTTAAACCGCATTGCTGATCGGGGTCTGGAAGGGCCGTTGCAAGTGAAGTCGGAAATATTCCGCTTTCCCGCAACCCAGCCCTTAACTCCCGCCGATGTGTTGAAATCGGATTTGCTGAAACTCCCCGCCAACTCCCACCTTCTTTCCATTAGGCTCATCCGAACTTTTCTGGCCAGACTTACGGTTAATTTCAGAGAAGAAGGAGAAAATTCTGTCACTCAAATTTACACCGAAGCTGCCAATGGCGCTGGTGATATTGAAATAGGGGCTTCGGCCCTTGCCGCTGGTGCGGGTGTTCCTGTTAGTTTACGGGAGCCCTTTTTCAGGGATCGCAAACCAAGCGGTGCGGATTATGGGAATCTCCTTTTTGAGATTGTCCCCGCTGCCAACGCTCAAATGAGGGCCAATGTGGACTACGCTGTCCTCATCCTCACTTATTTGAACCTCTAATCGGGTTGGGAGGTGTCCCTTGCCCGAGGCCGAAATAATCCCCGCTCACATTCTTAGGCGAGTCGCTGGGCATTTGGACCAAAAGAATTTCGGCACGGGAACTTCTGTCGCCGTTCAGGCCCAAGAGTTTTACTCCCTCGCCCGCCGGGTGATGCTGGAAAACCATTATTGGTCATTTGCTGAAAAGCAAGCGGTTCTTGATCCTCTCATGGATGCTAGCGGAACACCCGTAAGCGCACCCTTTGGAAATTTCACTCTCTTCCAATTGCCCCAAGATTTTATATCTCTCACCTATGTGAACAACTCCGGACAGTTCAGGGTGCAAAATTTAAAGTATCAAAAGTTCACCAATGGAAGGATAGGGGTAAACTCGCCAAAACTTTATTTAAGCTACACCAGCAATGTGACCGACGCCGAGTTATTCTCTCCCGTTTTTGAATACACCCTGGGGCTTTTCATTGCTCAAAACCTTTGCTTTGAAATAACAAAAAATACTGAGAGGGAAGTTTTCCTCTTGAGAACTTTCAATCGCCAGAAGATGGAAAGCATCGACATTGAACACAGAAATGTTCCATTGGAAACTTTACAGGGAACCGATTACTCCGACTCTCGCCTATTGAATGGACAGTACGGCGACCCCGCTCCCAATCTCGATTTAACCAATGAACAAACCCCCATTTAGGAAAGGCCATGCCCAACGTAAACCGAACCCGAACCCAGAAAAGTTTTGGCGGCGGTGAAATAGGAAATAATTTTTTAGGCCAGGAAAGCACACCTCTTTTTGATGTCGCTCTCAGAAAATTAAAAAATTGGGATATTTTAGAGACAGGTGCTTTGCAAATGAGAAGTCCCTGTAAGGCGTTGACCAACGGGGGGTTGGGTGCGCTAAGCACTCCCGCTGCCGATGCCCTCCCTTCCAATTGGGTTTCTTCTCAAGTTGTCGGAATCCGCCTTTTGGATTGGGACTTTCCGGATAAAGATATTGTGGGCCCTCTGGCCCTAGTTGTTTTGAAAGTCACTTACAATTATAAATCTTCCACTCCCGATAGTGATGAAAGGGATGCCGCCGATGTGGCCCCGGGGGCGGATTTGCCAACCTATTCACGGTGGGTTTTTCAAATAAGAACCACTCAAAATAGTGGCGGGGATAGCAGTGAGTTTCCCGATTTAGATAGGGACTTTCCTGCAAGTGCGGTAGTAACTTCGGGGTTTATCCGTGCTGGATATAGCAGCTCCAATTCTTTTGAAGTTTCGGATATAAAGGATGTGAAATTAAGTGATCGCCACAGGCTTTTGCTTTTAAAGGATTCGACGGGAGAGCAGCACCCCCCTCTCTTTTTAGATTTAGGGATTCAACAACTAGGTACAGGGTTGATTGATGTAAACGCTTTTTACGGATATGCCGGGAATAAATATGTGGGTCAAGAGAGAAGGGCCTTTTCAGCGACCAGTATTGATTTTAGAGGGATTTCCTATTCCAATCCAGGGGAAGAAATTGAATTTAATCCCTACGTCCCTAAATTGTTTTTTGAAGTACCGAAAGGGACGACCCCGCAAGAAACAATCAGTCGATTTACAGGGCATGATAATACAACAGCAAGGGCCATTCATACGCCGTCTTTGCGGAGGATAATAACGCCAGCGGGTTTTGTCGTTGCTTGCAAGGATGTTCTCAATTCCACTCAAACAACGGATAGGTGGTTCGTGGTAGACCCTTGGCGCACGGTTTTCTCCACGGAAATCTCTACCGGAGGGACTTTAAATGCGGTGGCGCAGGCCTACTGGACTTTTTACGGTAGAACCGCTGCCGATTTAGATTTATGGAAAACATCACTCCCCACGGAGAGAAGTGCTCGACAAGCGTGGTGGGAATATAAGGATGGCGGTTTGAAATCCCAGGCCGCACCGAATAGCTCCCCGCCTTTGGATCAAATTTTTAATTTTTCTTTGATGGCCAGAATGCCAGAAAAGTTAGTTGACAGGATTGCACTGGCCCCGGGGCAAGGTGGTTTTTTGACGGTGAGGCTTTTTAAATACGGGGATGCTGATACTACAACCCCGCAGGTCAGAGGCTATTACGATATTGTTTGTTGGGTGACTCGGTTTTACGGTATGGCGGCCCAAGGGGTGACTGATTACAATTCAAATTTCCCGCCCGTGAGGAATAGCGATTTTGAGAATGTTTTGCTTTCTTTTTCTACGGCCCAAGCGGC
>Ga0209021_1000680_pt1 | contig 40054 bp, 38 predicted proteins | sample PinacodermFT_FD_187299 | JGI IMG/M metagenome (GOLD analysis project Ga0209021, IMG submission 187299) | Host-associated microbial community of the marine sponge Aplysina aerophoba from Gulf of Piran - sponge pinacoderm, lysed by freeze-thaw... | ecosystem: Host-associated > Porifera > Sponge >... | reverse complement strand
CAGTGTGGCTGATCGTCCTCTCAGACCAGCTACCCGTCGATGCCTTGGTGAGCCGTTACCTCACCAACTAGCTGATAGGCCGCGAGACCCTCCCGAAGCACCGGAGCATTTCCTCGTCGCGGCATGCGCCGCATCGGGGTTATCGGGTATTAGCCGCAGTTTCCCACGGTTATCCCCGTCTTCGGGGCAGGTTCCTCACGTGTTACTCACCCGTTCGCCACTAGATGCCCGAAGGCATCTCGTTCGACTTGCATGTGTTAGGCCCGCCGCCAGCGTTCGTCCTGAGCCAGGATCAAACTCTCCGTCAACATCTCAGGCCCGTGGTGGCGAACCACCCCGAACCGTCGATCATCTGCTGCGTTCGCGATTTCCTTGCGCGTCCGCAGCGTGGAGAGCCGGACGTGGGCGCCAACCCGCGTCCGACAATCCGGAATTGTGGGTAGGCCGCGCCGGACAAGGATTCCGGCGAGGCCACCCGCACTGGCATTCGTCTTCTCTTCCGTTTTCAAGGAGCGCACCGGTCGCTGCTGCCCCGGGGGGTCGCGAACGACACTCATTAGGTGGCGTCCTCCCTCCGCCTCGCTTTTTCGCCGGCTCGCTCTGCGGCCAGCCAACGCTTTCCGAGTGCGGAGGTGGACTGCGATATTACCGAGATGCGCCCGCCATCGCAACCAGCCGGCCTCATGCCGGTCCGAAAAAATCGGCGCGGTCTCTACGGGTCGACCCGCACGACGCGGCGCTCGCGGCGCCCGCGCTGCAACAGCAGGTAGCGACCGTCGATCAACCAGCCGGGCTCCACGTGACTCTGTGCCACCCGATCGCGGTTCACCGAGACGGCCGACTGGGCGAGTTGGCGCCGGGCATCGCCGCGCGACGTGCACAACCCCGAGTCGACCAGCAGTCCCACCAGGGACTCCGGTCCTGCCAGATCCTCGCCGGCGGCGCGGGTATCGGCGACGATCCCCGCCAGCGCATCGAGCATCTCGCCACTTAGCGGCGCGGTGCCGTAGAGCGCCTCCGCGGCCAGGTTGGCGCGCGAGACCGCCTCGGTGCCGTGCACGAATCCGGTCACCTCATCAGCCAGCCGCTGCTGGGCGAGGCGCCGCTCGGGCGCCCGGGCGTGCTCGGCGGCGATTTCGCGCACCTCTGTCATGGGCAGCAGCGTGAACTGCGCCAGCAGGCGCCCCACGTCGGCGTCGTCGCTGCGCAGCAGGTATTGGTGCAACTCGAAGGGAAGCGTGCGATCGCCGTCCAGCCAGATTGTCCCCTCGGCGGTCTTGCCGAACTTCTGGCCGTCGGCGCGGGTGAGCAGCGGCCAGGTGAGGCCGTGCGCCACCGCTCCGGAGCGACGACGGATGAGGTCGATGCCCGCCACGATGTTGCCCCACTGGTCCGAACCCCCCACCTGCAGCCGGCAACCTCGGTGGGCATGGAGCCACCAGAAGTCGAATGCTTGCAGCAGCATGTAGCTGAACTCGGTATAGGAGATGCCCTGGGTGCCCTGCAGGCGGCTACGTACCGACTCGCGGGCCAGCATCTGGCTGACGGTGACGTGCTTGCCGACATCGCGGAGGAATTCGATGACGCTCACCGGCGCCGTCCAATCAGCGTTGTTGACGACGTCAGTTTCAGCCACGCCGGCGAAGTGGGCGTACTGGCGCCGGATGGCCGCCACGTTCGCCTCGAGCGTCTCGGCGTCGAGCAGGTTCCGCTCGTCGGAGCGGCCGCTTGGATCGCCGACCATGCCCGTGGCGCCGCCCACGAGAGCCAGGGGCCGGTGCCCGGCATCTGCGAAGCGCCGCAGAACCAGTACACCGATGAGGTTCCCGAGGTGCAGGCTGCTGGCGGACGGGTCGATGCCCAGGTACAGCACCGCCGGGGGCTCGGCCAGCATCGCCCGCACGGCCTGCTGGTCGGTGGTGTCGTGGACGAGACCTCTTTCGGAGAGGTCGTCCAGCACTCCCACGCCCCTACTCATCGACTCCGTGCTCATACCTCTCGCCGTTCCGTCCTGTTCGCCGGTGCCGTCCCGGTGCGCAGCGGCTAGCCGAGACGGACGCCCGAGTCTGCCGCCGGTTTGGCGCCGAGCGACGTTGCCGTGGCGCGCCGGGCGCGCTCTCGTAGGCTCTGAACGTCGCCGTGTCCGCCATTCTCGCACGCCGCCGCGCCGTCCTGCGCCTGGTTACGGTGGCCCTCGCCGTGGCCCTGATCGCCGGGTCATGCACCTTCCAGACCCGCGACCTGCGAGTCTCGCTTCCGGCCACGGCGCAGTCCTCTTTCATCTACGACGCCGACGGCCGGCTCATCACCACGTTCCGGGGCGAGCAGCACCGCCGGAACCTGGAGACGATCGACGACGTGCCCCGGATCCTGCAGGACGCCGTGGTCGCCATCGAGGATGAGCGCTTCTGGCAACACCAGGGCGTGGACGTGCGAGCCCTGCTGCGGGCAGCGCGCTCGAACATCTCCGTCGATGGGGTCCTGCAGGGCGGGTCCACCATCACGCAGCAGTACGTGGGGCGGGCCTTCCTGGACCGCACCGAGATAACCGCCAGCCGCAAGATTTCCGAGATCGCCCTGGCTCTGCAACTCGAGCGGGCCTACACGAAGGAGTTCATCCTCCTGCAGTACCTCAACTCGGTGAACTTCGGCGAAGGCGCCTACGGAGTGCTGACCGCCGCCAAGGAGTACTTCGACAAGGAACTCGATGAGTTGACCCTCGCCGAGGCTGCGCTTCTGGCCGGACTCATCCAGGCGCCGTCGGCCCGCAACCCCTACGAGAACAGGCCCTCGGCCATCCGGCGCCGCGAGGCCGTGCTGGAGAGGATGCTCGCCAACGAATGGATCAGCGAGAGAGAGTTCCGCCAGGCGCGCACCGAGCCCCTGCGCCTGGCGCCCCGGGTTGCGACCCTCGAGGAGGAGTACGAGTACGGGTACTTCGTAGAGGATGTGCGGCAGTGGATTCTCAACGACCCCCGCTTCGGCTCCACGCCCGACGAGCGGGTGCGGTTGCTGTTCGAGGGCGGCCTGCACATCTACACCACCTTGCGTCCCGATGTGCAGCACGCCGCCGAGGCGGCCCTGACGACGATCCTGCCGTGGGAGGGCGGCCCGTCGGCGGCGATCGTGGTGATCCGCAACGACACGGGGCACGTGGAGGCAATGGTCGGCGGGCGGGACTTCTTCGGCGGTTCGGCGTCGGCCCGGTTCAACCTGGCCACCCAGGGCGGGCGTCAGGCGGGCTCGGGGTTCAAACCGTTCGTGCTGGCCTCCGCCCTCGAGCAGGGGATCCAGATGAGCGCCCTGTACCCCGCGCCCAGCAAGATCGAACTGCCGATCCCGGGCCTGGAGGAGACCTGGGAGGTGTCGAACTTCTCGGCGACCGGCGGTGGCGGGCTGATGACCCTGCGGGAGGCGCTCGTGCGGTCGATCAACACGGTGTTCGCCCAGCTCATGGAGGACGTGACACCGGAGGCCGGCGTCGCCATGGCGCAGCGCCTGGGGGTGGCGTCGCCGTTGCAGCCCGTGCTCGCCGCCGTGCTGGGCAGCGAGGACGTTACGGTCCTGGACATGGCCGCGGCTTACTCCACCTTCGCCCGACGGGGGATCTATGTTCCCCCCACGATGGTGACTCGCGTGACCCGCCTGGACGGCACCGTGCTCTTCGAGCACGAGCCCAACTCCACCCGGGTGCTGGACAGCCGGATCGCCGATGAGTTGACCGACGTGATGACCGAGGTCGTGGACGCGGGAACCGGTGGCCGGGCAGCCGTCGCAGGCCGGCAGGTGGCCGGCAAGACGGGCACCGCCGAGAACTTCGTGGACGCCGGGTTCACCGGCTACACCCCGCAATACACCACCGCGGTGTGGGTGGGTTTCCCGGATGCGCAGATCCCCATGGAGCCGCCCACGACCGAACGCGACGTGACCGGGGGCTCGTACCCGGCGGAGATCTTCCAGCTGGTAATGGCAGCTATCCACGACGGCCTGGCGACGGAGCCCTTCGCCGCCGGCGCACCGACAACGACCACCACGCAGTACCCGCCGGTGGTAGAGGTGCCGTCGGTGATCGACCTCCGCTTGGAGGAGGCCGAGGACACCATCGAGGAGGCCTACCTGCACGTGCGGGTCTCGGAGGTCGTGCGACCCGACGTGGAGCCCGGCACCGTCGTGAACCAGATTCCCCGTGCCACCGAGCTGGCCAGCGGTGGCAGCGCGGTGATCATCGAGGTGGTCGTCGAGCCGCCGGAGCCGGACCCTGAGGACTTCGAGGCGGTTGAACTGCCTGACGAGCCCGACGTGCAGGGCGGCGAGGACTCAGAGCCCGAGGATCGGGGTGAAGGACAGCAACCCGACGGTGGCGTTGGCGGAGTCGACGGCGAGGGACCGCTCGAGAACGGCGAGCAGCCTGAGGGCGGTGGCGGAGCCGAAGCAGGGGGTGAGCAGTGATCAGCTCGCAGAAACGCGACGTCCAGCACTGGCTCGACTCGATGCGCGGGGTCGACGACCCCGAGCCCGCCGGACCCGGCGGCAACCCGCGGTGGCTGCCCAGGGGCCGCGCCGGTGCCACGGTCGCCGTGGCGGCGTTGCTGGTGATGGCCCTGTTCTGGATCTGGGCGTTCTCGCCGCTGGCACCCAGCGGGCATCCCGATGTCCTGCACAATGTGGTGTTCACCCACAACGCCGAGGACATCTGCCAGCGGACGGTGAGCGCGGCGGACCGCCTGCCGCAGGCCGCCGAGGCGACCGGGCCCGAGGATCGGGCCGGCCAGATCAGGACCTCCACGCCGCTGTTCGCGGCGATGGTCGCCGAGCTGCGCGTCGAGGCCGGCGAAGTGTTCGGGTCCGACGCCGACCTCGTGGGCGACTGGCTCGCGGACTGGGACACCTACCTGGCGGACCGCCACGCCTACGCCGAGGTGCTGGCCGGCGGCAGCGACCCGCCGTTCACGGTGCGGGCGCGCGACGGCGAGCCTGTGACCAGCTACATCGACATCTTCGCCGAGGTGAACTCCATGCCGAGCTGCGCCACACCGGGCGACGTCTGAGGCGGCGCCCAACCAGAGCGTTCTCGCCGCAGGAAACGCCAGGGGATGGCGCCGACGGCGACCGGCGGCAAAGCCCGGGACTGCGAGAGACTCTTGGGCCTCGACCCGGCCCGAGAGGTAGAGACTCTTAGGCCTCGACCCGGCCCGAGAGGTAGAGGCGGTCGAGGTCGAGTCCGAGCCGCTCGCTGCGGGCGATGCGGGCTGCCAGCTTGTCCTTGATCGCCGAACTGAGGGCCTCGATGTCGAGCAGCCGCTTGGCGCCCGCGAGGTCGTTGCGAGCCACGTTCAGGATGCGACCGGCCTCGGCGACGGTGTAGTCGTGCGAGGCGTCCCGCTCGACGAGGCGCATCTCGTCGCCGGCCGCCACGTCGCCCTCCTGCAGCACGCGCAGTAGGTAGCCGGTGAATCCGGTCTCCTGTACCACGATCGAGATGTCCTTGCGGCCGTAGCGGGCGGCGATCTTGTAGCAGGGCGACCGCGGCTCGCTGACCTGCAAGACGCACGATCCCACCTCGAAGCTGTCGCCGAGGTGGACCTCGGCCTCGGGGAGGCCTTCCACGGTGAGGTTCTCGGCGAACGCGCCCACCTCGGGGATCTCGACCCCTAGATCGCGCCAGAAGGGGTAGTGGTCACGGGAGTAGACCAGCACGGCAGCGTCCTCGCCCCCGTGACCCTCGTAGACGTGCTCGTCACCCTCGACCCCCAGGCTTCCGACACGCACCCGACCCTCGACGGCCCGCTTCACGAAGGCGCTGGAGATCTTGCGGCCGCTGGAGTCCAGCTCGCCGACCGTGCCCACGCAGACAGCTGCCACCGTGCCCCGGAGATTGTTTCTCACCCGCTCAACCTACCCCGCGGCTCCTCGGAGCGGCGCGGCCACCGGCGGCCGCGCTCTCGGTTCAGCGCGGCGGGCGGGAGACGTTGGGATCTCCCGGTACGTACCAGCGCCATTGGCGATCGGTCGCGGTCGTGATGCCGATGCGGGCGCTCGTGGCCCACTCGGGAGGTCCCGATGCGCGCAGCCGGAGACTCACCGGCGAGGCGGGATCGAGGAGGTCGGCGCCGTTGTGGCGCTGATCGATGCCCAGGGCGGCGGTGAGTTTGGCAGGGCCGCTGCAGAGGTCACGCTCGCGGCGAGCCTTGGGGCGCGCGGGCCACATCTCCTCGAGGCCCCCCAGCGGCGCCAGAGCACGGACCAGCACGGCACCGCAGCGCCCGTCCGGCTCGCAGACCACGTTGGCGCACCAGTGCATCCCGTACGTGAAGTAGACGTACAGGTGCCCGGGCGGCCCGAACATGACCTCGTTGCGCGGCGTGCGGCCTCGATGGCCGTGGCTGGCTGGATCGTCGGCGCCGCCGTAGGCCTCCACCTCGACGATGCGTCCCGCCCGATCGCCGCAGGCCAGCACCATGCCCAGCAGGTCGGGCGCCACCGCGGTGACCGGCCGCTCGAAGAAGGAGCGGTCCGGGCGGTCGGTCACGCCGGGGGCTACTCGAGGGCTGCGAGGCGGGCGGCGTCGGCAGCGAGGCGGGCGGCGAAGCGCTCGCGCTGGACGGCCACCGGGCCGGCACCACCACCGCCGGGGCTCGTGCGGCGTGCCAGCGATCCCCCCGGGCTGAGGACCTCGACGGCTTCGGGTCCCACCTCAGTGGCGGCCAGTTCCGCGAAGTCGCCCTCGCCCGCCAGGGCTGCTCGCACCACCCCGGCGATGCGCTCGTGTGCCTGGCGGAACGGCACGCCCCGGCTCACCAACACCTCGGCCAGGTCGGTGGCGGCCAGGAACGGGTCGTCGGCGGCGGCGGCCATGCGCGCCTCGTCGAAGGAGGCGGTCCCCAGCAGCCCGGCCAGGGCCACCAGGGCGCCCCGCGCCTGCGCCAGGGAGTCGAACAGCGGCTCCTTGTCCTCCTGCAGGTCGCGGTTGTAGGCCAGCGGCAGCCCCTTGAGAGTCGCCAGCAGGCCGGTGAGGTTGCCGATGAGCCGCCCGGCGCGTGCCCGCGCCAACTCGGCCACGTCGGGGTTCTTCTTCTGGGGCATCATCGAGCTGCCGGTCGCCCAGGCGTCGTCGAGGCGCAGGAACCTCACCTCCTCGCTGGACCACCAGACGATCTCTTCGCCGAGGCGCGACAGGTGCACGCCTGCCAGCGCCAGCGCGAAGAGGCTCTCGGCCACGAAGTCGCGGTCGCTGACCGCGTCGAGGGAGTTCTCGAAGCGGGCGGCGAACCCCAGGTCGGCGGCTGTGGCGTCGGGATCGATGGGCAGCGACGTGCCTGCGGAGGCACCCGCGCCCAGCGGCGACACGTCGGCGCGCCGGCGGGCATCCAACAGGCGGTCCAGGTCGCGGGCCAGTGCCCAGCCGTGCGCCAGCAGGTGGTGCGCCAGCAGCACCGGCTGGGCGCGCTGCAGGTGCGTGTAGGCGGGCACCCGCGCCTCGCCCACCTCGGCGGCGCGCTCCGCCAGGACCTGCTGCAGGCCGAGCACGCCGCGGGCCACCGCCGCCAGCTCGCGCTTGACGAACAGGCGCAGGTCGCAGGCCACCTGGTCGTTGCGGCTTCGGGCCGTGTGCAACCGGGCGCCGGCGGTACCGGCCAATTCGGTGACGCGGCGCTCAATCGCGGTGTGGATGTCCTCGTCGCCGGGGGCGAAGGCGAACTCATCTGTGGCCAGTTCGGCCGCGGTGGCGTCGAGCGCAGCCGCGACCGCCACGCCGTCGGCGTCGCTCAGCAACCCGGCGCGCACCAGGCCGCGCACGTGGGCGTGCGAGGCGGCGATGTCATCGGCAGCCAGCAGCCGGTCGTACGGCAGGCTGACGGTGAAGGACATCAGCTCGTCGGCCGGCGCCACGTCCAGGCGTCCTGCCCAGAGCGTGCCGCTCACCGTCGGCGCGCCGGACTCGTCGGGATTGGCGTCAGGTTTCATCGCCACCACCTCCGGAGGCCCGGGCCGCGGCGGTGCGCAGCCGCAGTGCGTGCAACTTGATGAATCCGTCGGCGTCGCCCTGGTGGTAGGCCCCCTCGTCCTCCTCGAAGGTGGCAATCGCCGGATCGAAGAGGCTCTGGGAGGAGCGTCGTCCCACGATCGTGACGTTGCCCTTGTAGAGCTGCAGGCGCACCACGCCTGTGACGAGCTGCTGGCTGTGGTCGATTGCCGTCTGCAGCATGCGCCGCTCGGGACTCCACCAATAGCCGTTGTACACAAGCGAGGCGTAGCGGGGCATCAACTCGTCCTTCAGGTGCGCCACCTCCCGGTCGAGGGTCAGCGACTCGATCGCCCGGTGGGCGCGCAGCAGGATCGTGCCGCCCGGCGTCTCGTAGGCGCCGCGGGACTTCATGCCCACGTAGCGGTTCTCCACCAGGTCCAGGCGGCCCACACCGTGCGCCGAGCCCAGGGCGTTGAGCTCCGCCAGGAGTTCGCCCGGCGGCAGCGGGCGGCCGTCGATGGCCACGGCATCGCCCTGCTCGAAGGCGATCTCCAGGTAGAGCGGCTCGTCGGGCGCCTCTGTGGGTGCCACCGTCCAGCGCCACATGGACGCTTCGGGCTCGAGCCAGGGATCCTCCAGGCGACCCCCCTCATAGGAGATGTGCAGCAGGTTGGCGTCCTCGGAGTACGGCGAGCCGCCGCCGGCCGCGGCCATGATCGGGATGCCGTGCTCCTCCGCGTACGCCAGCAGGCGCTCGCGGGAGGTGAGATCCCAGATTCGCCAGGGTGCGATCACCCTGATGCCAGGCGCCAGCGCGTAGGCCCCCAGCTCGAAACGCACCTGGTCGTTGCCCTTGCCGGTGGCGCCGTGGGCGATGGCGTCGGCGCCCGTCTCGGCCGCGATCTCCACCAGCCTCTTGGCGATGAGCGGGCGGGCGATGGAGGTTCCGAGCAGGTATTCGCCCTCGTAGACGGCGTTGGCGCGGAACATGGGAAAGACGAAGTCGCGGGCGAACTCCTCGCGCAGGTCCTCGACGCGGATCTCGCTGACGCCCAGAGCCGCCGCCTTGGCGCGCGCCGGTTCCAGCTCCTCGCCCTGGCCCAGATCCGCGGTGAAAGTCACCACCTCGCAGCGGTAGGTGACCTGCAGCCAGCGCAGGATGACCGAGGTGTCCAGGCCCCCGGAATAGGCCAGCACCACCTTGCGGGGGGCGCCCGGCTGTGGGGATGTCCGGGTCATGGTTCAGAACTCCTTGCTGGCGGGGAGCGGGGATTCGGGCGGGAGGCCGGCATGAGCGCGCAGGCGTTCGGCGAGGGCGCCGGGGTCGCAACCCTCGGCGGCCACCACCAGGAGGGTGTCGTCGCCGGCCACGGTGGCGAGCACATCGCCGAGCCCCGCCCGGTCGAGGGCCGAACCCACCACGTGGGCCGAACCGGGGGGTGTGCGCAGGCACACCAGGTTGGCGGAACGGCCGATGCCGATCACCCAGTCGCTGAGGACCCGGCGCAGGTGGTCCTCGCTCATGGCCCGCTCCTCGGCGGGCACGGGCACCGCGTAGACGCCCGCTCCGCCACCGACGCGCACCTTCACCGCCCCGAGGTCGTCGAGGTCGCGCGACACGGTGGCCTGCGTGGCACTCACGCCGCGCTCGGCCAGCAACTCCACGAGCTGCTCCTGGCTGTTGACAGCCTCGTCACCCAGCAGGCGCTCGATGATGTGCTGTCGCTGACGCTTGCCGACGTTGCCGGAGGTCACGTCCAGTCTCCTCTCACGGTCGTCGCTGCCTTCGCAATCGTGGCCGTCATTGGTCGCCGCGGGGTTGGCCCATCGTGGGACCCGTTAGCCATCCAAACAGACCCTTGGCCGCACCGAGCCGGTTGGCAGCCTGCTGCCAGACCCGCGATCGGGGGCCGTCGATGACCTCGGCGGCCACCTCCTCGCCCCGGCGGGCGGGCAGGCAGTGCATGAAGATGGCGTGCGGAGCCGCCGCCTCCATGAGTTCGGGCGTGACGGTGAAGCCGGCGAAGTCCTGCATCCGCTGTGCCGCCTCGGCCTCCTGACCCATGGACGTCCAGACGTCGGTGTAGACGGCATCGGCTCTAGTCACGGCTTCGAAATGATCGCCGAACGTGTGCACCTCGGCGCCGGCTGCGCGCAGGCGTGCCAAGTGGTCGTCGCTGAATCCGTAGCCGGCAGGTGAGGCGATGCGGAACACCACGCCGGTGCGTCCCGCGCCCAGGGCCAACGAGCTCGCCACGTTGTTGGCGTCGCCCACATAGGCCACCGTGCGCCCCTCGAGTGAACCGAACACTGCCTGGATCGTCAGCAGATCGGCGAGCGCCTGGAGGGGGTGGGCGCGGTCCGAGAGCAGGTTCACGACCGGCACCGGCGACACCGCCGCCATGCGCTGCAGGATGCGGTGGTCGAAGACGCGCACCCCGATGATGGCGTGGTAGCAGGCAAGGGTGCGCGCCAGGTCCTCAGCGCTCTCGCGGGTGTCGATGCCCACCTCGGTGTCGGTGACCGTGACCGGATGACCCGAGAGCTGCACCACCGCCAACTCCGCCGAGTGACGGGTGCGGGCCGAGGGCTTCTGGAAGTACAGCGCCACACCGCGGCCTTCCAGCGTGTTGACCCGGTCGTCCGCCTTGGCGCGGTTCAGCACGTTGAGGATCTCCGCTGTGCTGAGGTCGTCCACGTCGAGCACGTGGCGCACCGCGGGCGCGTCCGGGCCAGATCCCGCCTCACCGGCCTCGCTGCCACCGTGCGATCGGCGATCCTCGGCTCGCTGGTTGCGGCGGGAGAGGCTCATGAGGCCGCCGCCTCAGCGGGAGCGGCCAGCACGGCGGCGAAACGCGCCACCGCCTCGTCGATCTCATCCGCCGAGACCACTAGTGGCGGGGCGAAGCGCACCGCGCTGGGCGTGACGGCGTTGACCACCAGGCCCGCGGCCAAGCACCCTGCGGCCACCTCGCCGGCGCTGCGGCCGGGCGCCGGATCCAACTCGGCGGCGAGCAGCAGGCCGAGGCCGCGCACGCGGGCCACTGACGGCAGCGCCTCGAGTCCCGCCGCCAGGCGCGCGCCGGCGGCGTTGGCAGCAGCGGGAGCGTCCATCTCGATCATGCACTCCAGGACGGCGCGGGCCGCGGCGGTGGCGAGAGGCTGGCCGCCGAAGGTGGTGGCGTGATCGCCGGGGCGGAACGCGCCGGCCACCTCGGCCCGTGCCCAGCAGGCACCGATGGGAACACCGTTGCCGAGCGCCTTGGCCATCGTGACCACGTCGGGCTGCACGCCGCTGTGCTGGTGGGCGAACCAGCGCCCGGTGCGCGCCAGACCGGTCTGCACCTCGTCGAACATCAGCAGCAGGCCCCGCTCGTCGCACAGCGCCCGCAGGTCCGGCAGGTAGTCCGCAGGAGGCACGTTCACACCGCCCTCGCCCTGGATCGGCTCGACGAGGATCGCGGCGGTGGTCTCGTCGACGACCTCGGCAACGGCGGCCACATCCGCGAACGGCACGTGGCGGAACCCCTCGGGCAGCGGCTGGAACACTTCGTGCTTCTCGGGTTGGCCGGTGGCGTGCAGGGTGGCCAGCGTGCGGCCGTGGAACGAGCGAAGCGTCGAGATCACGGTGTGGCGGCCCCAGCCGGCCCAGCGGCGCGCCAGTTTGATGGCGGCCTCGTTGGCCTCGGCGCCGGAGTTGCAGAAGAAGACCTGCCCTCCCCCGCCCAGCAGTCCGTCGAGAGTCTGTGCCACGGGCCCGTTGTGTTCGGTGGCGAACAGGTTGGAGACGTGCAGCAGGCGCTGGGCCTGGGCGGCGAGGGCCTCGGCCACCCGCGGGTGGCTGTGGCCCAGACTCGTGACCGCCAGGCCCGAAAGGAAGTCCAGGTACTCGCGCCCCTCGCGGTCCCACAGGCGCGCTCCCTCCCCGCGCACGAACATCACCTGCGGCGGTCCGTAGCTGGGCATGAGCGGGCAGCGCTCAGCGCCGCCGGGCGCACCCACGGCGACGGCGTGCGGGCTCGTCTTCGCAGTTGGATCGGCCTGAGGATTCATGGTGCCCTCTCGATCGTCGTGGAACCGATGCCTTCGTGAGTTGGCGTCCGCGGGATCGCCGCCGCGTGGATTCCGGCCTTCGCCGGAATGACGCGCAGGGACGCCGGAATCTCGGGCAGGGACTTCGGAATGTCGCGGAGGCTCGGCATCACGGGTCCATCCCCTGGGGGTCGGGGCGGATCATGGTGCCGACGCCGGCGTCGGTGAAGAGTTCCAGCAGCAGCACGTGAGGATGGGTGCCGTCGAGGAGGTGCGCCGAACCGACGCCGTTGCGCACCGCATGCAGGCAAGCCTCGACCTTGGGGATCATCCCGCCCTCGACACCACCGCGAGCCAGGATCCCCGCCAACTCCCCTGCCGTCACATCCGAGAGGACGCTCTCGGGCACGTCGGTATCCGCGAGCAGACCCGCCACGTCGGTCAGCACCACGAGACGCTCGGCACTCAGCGCCGCAGCGAGAGCACCCGCCACCGTGTCGGAGTTGATGTTGTACGGCTGGGCGGCGTCATCGGCCCCGATCGTGGAGACGACGGGGATGTAGCCCAGTTCCTGGAGGTTCCGGACGATGCCCGGATTAACCGCCGCCACCTCGCCGACGTAGCCCAGCGCCGGATCGCGCGGCGCGGCGCGGATCAGACCGGCATCCTCACCGGAGAGGCCCACGGCCAGCGGGACGATTGCGTTGATGGCCGAGGTGATGTCGCGGTTGACCTTCCCGACCAGCACCATGCGGGCGATGTCGAGGGTCTCGGCATCGGTCACACGGCGCCCGTCCACGAAGGCGGGCTCCTTGCCCAACCGGCCCATCAGGTCATCGATCTGCGGCCCGCCGCCATGCACGATGACCGGGCGGATCCCAACGGAGTGCATCAGCACGACATCGCCGGCGATGGCGCGCGCCGCATCCGGATCGCTCACCGGAACACCGCCGAACTTGATGACGACCGTGCGCCCGGCGAAGCGCTGGATGTAGGGCAGCGACTGGGTGAGCACCTCGGCGGTGACCTGAGGCGCGCTTGTGTGGGAAGCGGGATCGGGGCTCATCAGCTCGTCCGGGAGTTCTCGTCGATGTACGCGTGGGAGAGGTCAACGGTGACGATCTCTGCCTGCCCGTCGCCCATGCCGAGATCCACGTTCAGGTGCAGGCGGCGTTGACGCATGTACGCCCCGATCGCCTCGGCGTCGGGTTGCTGGGGGCGCCCCTCGGCGTACACCACGTGCTCGCCGTAGGAAATGGTGATGCGCTCGGGGTCGAACGCCACACCGGCGGCGCCGAACTCGCTGGCTATGCGGCCCCAGTAGGGGTCCTCGCCGAACCAGGAGCACTTCACGAGCTGGCAGTTGGCGCAGTCCCTGGCGGCCTTGGCGGCCTCGGCGTCGCCGGCGGCGCCGGTGACCCGCAGCAGCACGGTCTTGGTGGAACCCTCGGCGTCGTCGGCCATCTGCAGCGCCAGGTCACCGCAGGCACCGGCGACGGCCGCGGCGAGTTCATGGTGAGGCACCGGGCCGGCGCGGCCGTTCGCCAGCAGCAGCACGGTGTCGTTGGTGGACTGGGCGCCGTCGACGGTGAGACGGTTGAAGCTGGTCGAGACCGCTTCGCGCAGGATGCGCTGTAACTCAGCGGGTTCCGCGGCGGCGTCGGTGGTGAGCACGGCCAGCATGGTGGCCATGTTCGGCTCCAGCATGGCTGCACCCTTGGCGATGCCGCCGACCGTGAAGCCGCCGCCGTCCACACTGACCTCCTTGGGCACCGTGTCGGTTGTCATCATGGCTCTGGCGGCCTCGCTGCCGCCGCCGGCGTGCCGGGCCGCCACCACCCGCGGGATTCCCGCGACGATGAGGTCCATCGGCAACTCGAAGCCGATCAGGCCGGTGGAGCACACCAGCACCTGATCGCTGCCGCAGCCCAGGGCTTGCGCCGTGAGATCGCACATGCGCTCGGCGTCCGCAAGGCCCTGCGCACCGGTGGCGGCGTTGGCGTTGCCACTATTGAGGATCACGGCCGCTGCCCTCCCGCCGGAGACCTCCAGGTTGCGGCGCGTGATCAGCACGGGCGCGGCGGTCATCTTGTTGGACGTGAACACCCCGGCTGCGGCCACCGGCGCGGCGTCGGCAGTGGCCACGACCGACATGTCCGGAGTGCCCGACGGCTTGATGCCCGCGGTGAAACCCGCGGCGAGGAACCCGTCGACGGCGGTGACACTCACGGGTACATCCCCACGGTGGCGAGGCCGGCAGTCTCGTCGATCCCGCTCAGTAGGTTGGCGCACTGAACCGCCTGCCCCGATGCCCCCTTGCCGAGGTTGTCGATGGCGCACAGCGTCATGATCCAGCCGGTGCGCGAGTCGTGGCGGGCGGTGAGGTGGGCACTGTTGGAGCCGAGCGTGGCCTTCGTGGAGGGGGGGCGGTCGCTCACGGTCACGAATGGCTCGCCCGCGTAGGCGCCCTGCAGGACTGAGAGCAGGTCGTCGCTGTCACAGGCACCGGAGGGGCGCGCGTAGCACGTGGCCAGGATGCCCCGGTTCATGGGCGCCAGGTGGGGGGTGAACAGCACTCCGGCGCCGCTGGCCTGCTCGATTTCGGGGGTGTGACGGTGGTCCAGGAGCCCGTAGGCCGTGAAGTCCTCGTCGACGGCACAGAAGCTGGTGTGGGGCTTCGCCGGTCGCCCGGCACCGGACACGCCGCTGGCGGCGTCCACGATCACGCCGTCGGGTTCGATGACTCCGGCGCGAACGAGCGGGGCCAGCGCCAGGGCTGCAGCGGTTGGGTAGCAGCCGGGCGCTGCCACGGCGGAGGCGCCGGCGAACGTGTCGCGGTACAGCTCGGGCAGCCCGTAGGCGAAAGCATCGAGATGATCGGGGGCCTCGTGGGTCTCGCCGTACCACTGCTGGTAGAGGGCGGGATCGCGCAGCCGGAAATCGGCGGCGAGGTCCACGATGCGAGCGCCGGTGCCGGCTTCGAGCAGTGCCGGAACGATCCGCTGGGAGGCCCCGTGCGGCAGTGCGAGGAACACGACGTCGGCACCTGCCACCTCATCCGGCTCGTAGCTGCTGAAGATCAAGTCCGGGTAGGCCGGACCGAGGCTCGGATAGAGATGGCCCACCGCCACGCCCGCCTGGGAGTCACCGGTCGCCACGGCGACAGCCATGGCCGGATGCGCGGCCATGATGCGCAACAACTCGGCCCCGGCGAAACCGGATGCTCCGACGATCGCCACGGAGAGCATGACACAATCATACAGTGTTATGAATCAATATGCAATACTGGATTTCGATCGACTCCGTCCCGCCTCGGACGGAGTCGCAATGGGAGTCGCGCGGCCGACTCACTCCCGCAGGGCGGCTCCCGTAGCGGCGGCTGCTTGGATGCAGGCGGCGCGGATGTCGCCCACCTCGGCGTCGGTGAGGGTGCGGTCGGCGGCCTGCAGGCGCAGGCGCCAGGCGACGCTGCGGCGATCGGCGCCGAGCCGGTCGGGGTCGCGGAACACGTCGAAGAGGTGCAGCGAGACAAGCGTGTCGCCGGCCGCCCGGCGCAGCGCCCCCTCGACCGTCGCGGCGGGGGTGGCGTCGTCGATGACGAACGCCAGATCCACGTCGCTGGACGGGAAGCGACTGGGCGGGCGGTAGCGGGGGCTGTCGAGGTGGGACTCCAGCAGCAGGCCCAGATCGCACTCCAGCCAGGCCACCCGCTCGGCGATGTCGAAGGCCTCGGTCACCGCAGGGTCGATCTCGCCGAGGAGGCCGACCGTCCCACCGCCGGCGACAAGGGTCGCCGACCGGGTGGGGTGCAGCCCGGCCACCGCCTCGTTGCGGACCTCGGTCGGCACGAACGGCATGGCGCGGCGCAGGCGCTCCCACAGCGCTGCCGCGGCGGGGGCCTCATGGCCGGCCAGGGCCACCGCCAGGTGGTCGCTCTCGAAGGGCAACTCGCCGTCGCCCGGTGCGTGCACGCGTCCGATCTCGAACAGGGCCACACCCGGCTGGCGACGGGCGGCGTTGTAGGCGACCGCCTTGAGGAGGCCCGGCCGCAGCGACGTGCGCATGACGGACTCCTCGGCCACCAGCGGGTTGGTCACCGTGATCCCGTCGGGCGGCAGGCCGCAGCGCTCCAAGTCGCCGGGAGCCAGGAACGGCAGCGGCATGGCCTCCATCAGCCCGAATCCCGCCAGCACCTCGTGCGCCCGGCGCCGGGAGCGCTGGCGGGCCGTCAGGCCGCCGGAGTGCGGCGACTTGGGAACCGTCCGGGAGATGCGGCTGTAGCTCCAGAGACGGCCCACCTCCTCGATCACGTCGATCTCGGTGGAGCTGTCGGGGCGCCAGGACGGCACCGTCACATCCCACACCTCGCCCGGGTAGCTGCGGAACTCGGGGGACGGCTCACCGGCGGCGGCGCTGACGCCGAAACCGATGGGCTCGAGGCAGGCGCGCATCTCGGCGGGCGTGAGGCCGGTGCCCAGAATGGCGTTGACCCGCCCGGTGCGGACGCGCACCGTCGGGCGCGGGGGCAGCTGTCCCTGCGCCTGCACCAACTCGGGCGCCAGCGTCACTCCCCCGGGTGCGGCCAACTCGGCAAAGCGTTCCAGTGCCCACGGAGCGATCTCGGGATCCACGCCGGCCTCGAAGCGGGCCGAAGCCTCGCTGCGCAATCCCAGGCGGCGCGAGGTGCGGGCGATGTCGGTCGGGTTCCACCAAGCGGCCTCCAGGAGCACCACCTGGGTCCCGCTGGAGATCTCCACGGTGGCGCCGCCCATGACACCGGCGATGCCGATGGCCCGGTCGGAGGCGTCGACGATTACCCCGTCGCCGGCATCGAGCGTGCGCACGACGCCGTCGAGGGTCTCGACCTGCTCGCCCTCGGCGGCCCGTCGCACTCCCAGCGCCCCGCCGGGCACCAAGTCGGCATCGAAGGCGTGCGAGGGCTGGCCGATCTCCAACATCACGTAGTTGGAGAGGTCCACGACGAAGTTGATGGGTCGCATGCCGAGGGCCAGCAGGCGCCGGGCCAGCAGGGGTGGAGTCCGGGCCCCGGAGGCGTTTCGCAGCACTCGCACGCTGAAGCGCCCGCACAGGTCGGGAGCCAGGATCTCCACCGAAGTCGACTCCCCTGCAGGAGCCCCGGAGGTCTCGACCTGCGGCTGAGGCAGCTCGAAAGGCAGGCCCCGGCGGGCTGCCAGGTCGCGGGCCACGCCGAGGACCGACAGGGCGTCGGGGCGGTTGGGGTTCACTTCCAGGTCGAACAGCACGTCGCCTGCAACACCCAGGGCAGCGGTGAGATCGTCGCCCGCTTCGAGGCCCGCCGGCAGGATCATGATGCCGGTGGCATCGGGTCCCATCTCCAGCTCGGCCGCCGAGCACAACATGCCCTCCGAGGCCTGGCCGCGCATGCGCCGGCGCCCGATCTCCAGCCCGCTCGGCATGGTCGTACCAACCGTGGCGAGGGGCACCAGATCCCCGACGGCCATGTTGAAGGCGCCGCAACAGACCTGCCGCAACTCGCCGTCGCCGGCGTCGGTATCCACGAGCTGGATGCGGTCGGCGTCGGGATGCGGCCGCAGCCCGGCCACCCGGGCCACGACGATGCCGGCAGGCGCCGCGGCGAAGGTGACCATCTCCTCGACGGCCAGGCCCAGGTCGGAGAGATCGTCGGCGATTCCTTGCGGCGAACCCTCGACAGGCGTGAACTCCTGCAGCCAGGACAGCAGCACCTTCATCAGAACTGCTCCAGGAACCGCACGTCGTTGGTCCAGAGGTCCCGCAGGTCGGCGATGCCGTAGCGGATCATGGCCAGGCGGTCGATGCCGAAGCCGAAGGCGAACCCGCTCCAGCGCTCGGAGTCCACGCCGCAGACCTCGAGCACCGAGGGATGCACGACGCCGCAGCCACCCAACTCGAGCCAGGTGCCGTCGGGGCGCTGCACGTCGAATTCGGCGGAGGGCTCGGTGAACGGGAAGTACGAGGGACGCAGGCGGGACGTGAACCCGGGACCGAAGTAGGCCGTCGTGAACGTCTCGATGGCACCGGCCAGGTCGCCCAGGGTGATGCCGTCGTCGATCACGAGCCCCTCGATCTGGTGGAAGACCGGCATGTGGGTGGCATCGGCTGTGTCCTGGCGGTAGCAGCGGCCCGGCGCCACGACGTACAGCGGCGGGGACTGGTTCTGCATGACCCGAACCTGCACAGGAGAGGTGTGGGTGCGCAGCAGCGTGCCGGCAGGCGGGCCGTGGTCGACATACAGGGTGTCGTACATGTCGCGTGCCGGATGCCCCGGTGGGAAGTTGAGCGCCCCGAAGTTGTGCCACTCGGTCTCGATCTCGGGGCCCTCGGCGACGGTGTACCCCATGGCGCAGAACACGTCCTCGAGGCGCCGCTGGGTCTGGGTGATCACGTGCAGCCGTCCCAGGGGCGGCGGTTCGGCCAGCTCGGTGAGGTCGAGGCGCTCGGCCTCGAGCTGCCGGCGGCGCTCGGCGGCCCGCAACTCCTCGAGACGGGCGTCGTAGCGGGCCTCGACGGTGGCCAGCGCCTCGCTGAGGGCGCGGCCGGCCACCGGTCGATCCTCCGGTGCCAACCCGCCCAGCCGGCGGCGCAGCCCTGTCAGCGGCGAACCCCTGCCGAGCAGGTCGGGGCGGGCTGCGGTCAGCTCGGCGACGCTGCCCACAGCCTCGAGGGTGGCGATGGCCGCGGCGGTCAGAGCGCCGGCCTCGGCAGCCAGGGCGGCGGGTGCGTCAGGAGTCATGGTGAAGAAAGCAGGTTGCGGTACCGCGAGCGGTGCGGCTGAACACTGGATCCCGGCCTTCGCCGGGATGACGAATCGAAGGGAACGAGGTGCACGGCGCAAATCATCGGTCGAGGACTGTCCCGTCGGCGGCCGGTGCGTCCCGGCGGCGGCGCTGGACCTCAAAGCAGAGCACGGCGGCTGCGGCGCCGACGTTGAGCGACTCGGCCTGGCCACCGAGCGGCACGTGCACCCACTCATCGATGCTTCCCGCCAGTGAGGAGGGCAGGCCGTGCGACTCGTTTCCCACAACCAGCGCCAGCGGCGGGGACAGGTCGGCCCGGTCATACGCCAGGCCCCGGCCGGCGGCGGCCCCGACGGTGCGCAGGCCCCCTGCCCGGAGATCGTTCAGAGAGGCGAGCGGATCCTGCGACAGTGCCGGGGGCAGGCGGAAGATCGATCCGGCCGAGGCTCGCACCGCCTTCGGCCCGTACGGGTCGGCTGCGTCGCCGGCGAAGATCACGCCGCCGGCGCCGGCTGCCTCGGCGCAGCGCAGCAGGGTGCCGGCATTGCCTGGGTCGGCGACCGAGACGGCCACCAGCACGAACGAGGCTGCCTCTTCGGATGCGGATGCGACGGGGCGTTCCACGACGGCCAGCAGCGCCTGCGGCGTCACCGAAGCCCCGACTCTGGCGAGCGTTCCGGCCTCGACGGAAATCAGCGTGGCGCCGGCGCCGGCCAAACGGTCCCCCAAGCGCCGCTCATCCTCATCGGCGCGGGCACCCTCGATATAGACCTCGCGAACACCTAGGCCCGCAGCCGCTGCTTCGGCGGCCAGCGTGGCGCCCTCCACGAGGAAGACCCCGTCGGCTCGCCGGGCGGCCGCCGAGCGCGCCAAACGGCGCAGTGGGGCCAGGCGCGGTCGCACGGAGGTCAACGGCACCACGTCGCCACCCGCCGGTGCAGCGGGGCCGGGTCAGGACCCGCTGGGCAGATCGCTGGTGCGGGCCCCCTCCGCCAGCCGCACGAGCGCGGCGAAGGCGTCCGGATCACGAACCGCCATGTCGGCGAGTGCCTTGCGGTCCACCTCCACGCCGGCGGTGCGGAGCCCCGCCATGAACGTGCTGTAGGTGGACCCGTGCTGGCGGCAACCGGCGTTGATCCGCTGGATCCACAGGCGCCGCATCTCGCCCTTGCGCGCCCTGCGATCCCGGAAGGCGTACTGCCCCGAGTGCAGGAGCTGCTCGTTGGCGCCGCGCCAGGTGCGGCTCTTGTTGCCGTAGTAGCCCTTGGCGCGTGCCAGGGTGGCCTTGCGCCTCTTGCGGGCAACGACCGATCGCTTGACTCTGGCCATGTGCTCTGACCTCCCGGGTGATCCTCAGATACCGAGTTGGCGGCGTACCGAGGGCGTGTCGGCGCTGCTCACCGACCCGTCGCGGCGCAGCTGACGCTTGCGCTTCGGGGCCTTCTTCTCGAGGATGTGGTTCTTGTAGGCGTGACGCCGCACGATCTTGCCGGATCCGGTCACCTTGAAGCGCTTGGCGGCACCCCGGCGGGTCTTCATCTTGGGCATTGTCGTTCCTCTCCGGGTTCGATGACCGGTGATCGGCCGGCAACTCTGTCAAGGCTCGGGCGAGCGGAGCCGGATCACAACCCGCGCCGGCAACCAGCACTGCGGCACGGGCTCCGCGGGCGCTCGAGCACCGGCGGTAGGTGGGGTTACTTGCGGGTGCGCTTGTCGGGGGCCAGGACCATCACCATGTTGCGCCCGTCCTGGCGGGGCGGGGCTTCGATGCGGGCCAAGTCGCCGGTGACCTCGGAGACCTCGTCGAGAATGCGCTGGCCCAGTTCGGGATGCAGCGTCTCGCGACCGCGGAACATCACTGTGATCTTCACCCGGTTGCCGGCAGTCAGGAAGTCCCGGACCTTGCGGGTCTTCGTCTCGAAGTCGCCACGCCCGATCTTGGGCCTGTACTTCATCTCCTTGACGACTACCTGCGTGCTCTTCTTGCGCGACTCTCGTGCCCGCTGCGCGGCGTCGTACTTGTACTTCCCGTAGTCCATGATCCGGCAGACGGGCGGTTCGGCCTTGTCGGCCACCTCCACCAGATCCAAGCCGTGCGCCTGTGCGATAGAGAGGGCCTCAGCCAATGGACGGATCCCGATCTGGTCTCCGTCGGGACCCACCAAGCGGACTTGTGGCGCCTGGATGTTCTCGTTGACTAGCGGCTCGGAACCTGCCGACGCAGCTATGGCCTATCACTCAGCAATCGTGACTTCCCCTCTCTCAGTCGACCGTGTCACCGGCACGACACGTTCGTTCTGCGTGCCGGAGTGTACGGACCGGCATGCACCTGCCCGCAGCGCCTGGAGCACCAGGCCGCAGCTGCACGAGGTCCAAACCGTAACGATCCCGGTTCGGGCCCGACAGGCGGGGCATAGAGTAACAGCAAGCGCAGCAGAATCGAAGAGGACGAACGCGAGGAGGCTGCGATGACACTTTGGACCCCCGGTGGCGAGCACCACGTGCCGCGAGATCCGCAGCCTGACAGCACGGGCGCGGAGGACGGCACGGCAATTCCCGGTGCCGTCGACGAACAGGTGAATCTGGACGACCTCGACCCCGAGGACCGGGAACGAGCCGAGGCGATCCTGGCCGAGCTGGCAGCGGCGCGCGAGCGGCTCGCCGCCGCCCCGCCCGACGTGGTGGTGGCCAACCACGCCATGGGGCTGTACGAGTTGGGCGCCATCCACCTCACGGCCGACCCGCCCCGCCCCGCGGCGGCCCGCCTGGCCATCGACGCCATGGGGCTCCTGGTCGAGGGCCTGGCCGGCCGTCTCGGCGATTCCGAGCCGACGCTCCGCGAGGCGCTGCAGAGTCTCCGCATGGTCTTCGTCCAGCAAACCTCAGGCGGCGGCCCGGACTCCGATCCCGGAGCCGAGTAGTTCATCAACCCGCGGTAGTCATGAGGCGCCCGTTGGGGTGGCGGGTGACTTCTTCGCCGTTTCGATGGACGCGGACGTGGTGGCAGCGCCAGCACAACAGGCAGGTGTTCTCGAGGGTGGAGTCCTCGTTGCGGAACAGTTCGTCAGCCTTGGAAACCAGTGCCGCCTGCACTCGCGCGCCGGTGAGCGGGTCGAATTGGGCGAACAGGTGGAACATGCCGTCGGGCTGCTCGCTGATCGACGCGCGGCGCCGGCGCCGCTGAGCTTCCCGGCGCCGCTGGAGTTCCTGTTCGCTGGTGCGCTCGTTGACGTGGTCCTTGAGTGTGCGGCGGAACAGGTCGTCGGGTTCGGACTCGGCGGCGTCGAGCAGGACACGGTGGTCGACGGGCGTCTCACCGTCGGCGGCGTCGAGGATCAGCCCGGCGGCTTCGGGCGTGATGGCGCCGTCGGCGAGCTTCTCGGCAACACCCGGCGCCCACCCCAGCTGTGCGGCGGTCTTGACGGCCTTGCGGGCACCGGACCGGGACCGCTTCTGGGTCCGGCACAGAGTCTCCGCCGCGGCGGCGTCTCCGTCGCGGCGGGCGATCTCGGCCACCACGTCGGCCTCCGCGGCGGCGAGTGCGGACCGCGCCCGGCCCATGAACGCCAAGCACTCCTGTAGGACCTCCAGGTCGACCTTGTGCAGCAACGGCGGCGGCGACGCCAACCACTCACCCAGCACCGCCCACTCGCGGTCCCGTGCCGCACCCGCCTAGTCACCGCCAGCCGATTCGGCGCCGTGGGACTTCATATCAGAGTCCATCTACCCATCACCCCCTCCTGGAAGCTTCCCGGCCCACCCGCCCGGTGACCCGTTGTGCCATGTCTTCACATATTATAGTCAATATCCGACCTACTAGCAACATCTGTTGGATCCTTGGCCGAATTGGAGGGCGACGGGCCTGCAGCACCGGCCTGCAGATACAACAAACTCCCAGGTCAGCGGGCTGCGGCAGCCGGTGTCGGGCAATCGACCCGAGCGGTTCAGGCAGATGTGACCAATGTCACACTCACATCATCGCCCGCGGCGGCACCCGCCGCGTCTCCCCATCGACCGCCGGTCCGCGACTACCGGCCCCGGGCGGAACTACGCCGCCGACGTTCGCCGGATCGGCGGTCGCCTGAACCCTCTCGACAGGGCCACCCGGCTCACGACCCGATCCCAATCCCCGCCGGGGCAACCTCAGCCGAGGGGTTCAGAATTTCGGCGGCCCAGGCCACGGGCGGCGCCGGTAGCGTGGTCGGGATGTTGCGGCTGGTGCTGCCGAAGGGATCTCTGGAGGCAGCCACACTGGAGTTGTTCGGCGACGCCGACCTGAACGTGCGGCGAATGTCCAAGGTGGACTACCGAGCCACCATCGACGACCCTCGTGTCGACGACGTCCGCATACTCCGCCCTCAGGAGATCCCCCGATACCTCAGCGAGGGGATCTTCGACCTGGGCATCAGCGGCCGTGACTGGGTGACCGAGAGCGGCGCCGAGGTCGTCTCGCTGTGCAAGCTGGGCTACTCCAAGGCCACGAACCAGCCGGTGCGCATCGTCGTGGCCGTGGCCGCGGATTCGCCCTACCAGAGCGCCGATGACCTGCCCAACGGGGTACGGGTCTCGACGGAGTACCCCTACCTCACCTCCCAGTTCTTCGCCGCTCGGGGCATCGAGGCCGACGTGCAGCTCTCCTACGGCGCCACCGAGGCCAAGGTGCCCGAGATCGTGGACTGTGTCGTGGAGTTGACCGAGACGGGCGGCGCCCTGCGGGCGGCGGGGCTGCGGATCATCGACACGGTGCTCGTGTCGTACACCGAGTTGCTCGCCAACCCCGCTGCCCACGCCGACCCCGAGAAGCGCCACGCCATGGGCCAGATCGCCACGCTGCTGACCGGCGTGCTGGAGGCACGGGGACGCGTGCTCGTGAAGATGAACGTCCCGGCGGCCGCCCTGACAGCGGTCATCGACCTGCTGCCGTCCATGAAGGCGCCCACGGTGAACGAGCTCTACCGGGGCCAAGGCTTCGCCGTGGAGACCGTCGTCCCCAAGGCGGTCATCAACACACTGATCCCCGAACTCTCCGACGCCGGCGCCACCGACATCCTGGAACTCCCCCTCGCCAAGATCGTCCACTGACCAGTCCAGCCCGCGGCGAACTGAGACTCCGGCGATGCTCAGCGGCAATGTCCCTAGCGGCACGATCCAAGAAATCAGCGAGCAGATGCCGGGCACCTTGACTGAAGCTGAACAGCACGAACCACGGCCCAGACGCATCCCCGGCATTGTTGGCCGGGACCCAGCAAATGGCCACCGAGACGGCGCCAACAGACGCAGGACAGGGTAGTTCGTGTCGTTACTCGCCACCGAAGCGAGCGTCGTACGCCTCGGCCATCCGGTCGATGAACTCCTGCCATCGAAGGCCGGTGCCGTCGGCGGGAAGCTCGGGATCCATGCGGCCCGATTTGTGATCGAAGACCACGACCGCGATGCCCTCCAGCAAGTGAGAAGCATCGCCCTCAGTCTGTCGACCGCCTGCACGCGTGAACCGCCCGATGGCTCGCTCGATCAGGTGTGTCGTCGGTTTCCAGTCATCGTCATGTCCCGACCTCAGCCGCTCCGTCGTCGGCAGCGTGAGGATGCCGCCGACGACTGCGAACGGGAACTTGAGATGAACGTTGACCGCGAACGTTCGGATGTCTCCGAATCGGTTCCAGATAGCGCGTCCCACCGCCAAGTGCACGGGCTTGATCTCGATGGCCAACTTCAGGCCGTCGGTCTCGCTGATCTCCGAGACATCTGCCTTCACACTCCGCAGGCCTCCGCCGACCGTTCGCTCACCTGCGACGGCGCCGTCCAGGCTGAGCCCCGCTGCCCGGAAGCTGGTGAGAGTCGCGCGAGACAACCCGTTGGAGAGCCGCAGCTGCGCCGCCTTACGCTTCTGATCGCTGATCTGCGACGCTCCTCTGATGTACTCCGCAGACGTAGCGCAGTAGTCGTCGATTGTCGGAGCGGCCAACTTTCCGAACTGCTCAACCAGAGCAAGGCCCGTAGGGTCTGGCGATTCAGCCACGACCTAGGCCGTACGGTCGAGGGTCAGTTGACTCGACGATTCGAGTGCACCGCGCACTCTCTTCACGGCGTGTTGGAAGTACACCGGGTCGATCTCGCAGCCAACACTGTTGCGGCCCCAAGCCGCTGCTGCGGTGGCGGTCGTGCCTGTTCCCAGGAATGGGTCGTAGACCGTGTCGCCGACGAACGAGAACATGCGGACCAGGCGCTCGGCCAGGCTGAGCGGGAAGGGCGCAGGATGGTCCCGCGTCGAGGCCCCGGTGATTCGCCAAATCTGCTGGAACCATTCCGCGTGATCCTCGGCTGCGAGAACGGACATGAGCCGCGAGGCCAGTTCGGGCTTGCGGTATCCGCCAGGCTTGCGCTGCAGCAGGATGTACTCAATGTCGTTCTTGATCACGCCATTCGGCTCGTAGGGCTTGCCGTAGAATCCGCCGGCGCCCATCTCGTACTTCGCGTTGGCGATCTTGTGCCAGATGATCGGCGCGAGGTTGTCGAATCCGATCAGTCGGCAACGCTCCTGGATGCTGGCATGCAGCGGGAACACCAGATGTCGCCCGAACGCCCGTCGCGACACGTTGACGTCCCCGACAACGATCACCATCCGCCCGCCGGGGACGAGGGCGCGATGGACGTGGCGCCACACCTCGTCAAGTTCGTCCAAGAACTCCTCGTAATCCGCAACCTGGCCGAGTTGGCCAGGTTGGTCGTTGTACTCCTTGAGAGTCCAATACGGAGGAGAAGTGACGACCAGCTCGACACTGTCCGGATCGAGCTCGAAGCGCCGGCTATCACCAAGGTGGATCACGTGGGCGCTCGGGAGGCTCTGGACCGCCCGAGTTATCACCGCGGCCGCTTCCGGGTCCTTCGCAATCGCCGGGAACGCCCGCTGAGGCTCTGCCGTTACGCGATCGAGAAGCGACGGAGGCGCCGCAGCCGCGACCGCCGCCGCGTTGGCCCGCGAGCCCAATTCGACCCGCTGCCGGGCTGAGGGCTGTGGCCGGGACCCGCTGATGCTCATCAGCACACTGCTACTCAAGGACGACTCCCCTGGTTCGGAGAACTTGCTTCAGAGCTAGTGCCACGGTAGCCCAACCTCCTAGACTCAATTGATCATGGGTTGACGAGTAGTATCAATGTATTACCATATCTTTACTGTATATCAATATTCCAATCGGTGCGAGTGTCGTGCCAGACGAGCCAACTCCGGACGCAACGAGTCGTCGGCGAGGTTCAGGTCGTCGCTCTCGCGGGCGGTCAGTGGTGTCAGTGGGGGGTCGGTTCGTCACTCAGGAGGCGCAGGGCGTGCGGTAGCACGTCGAGGACCGCCTCGGTGCATTCCACCGCGCCGCGGGGTGATCCCGGGGTGTTGAGGATCAGGGCCCGGCCGCGGGTGCCGGCCACGGCCCGGGAGAGCCGCCCCAGCGGGTTCACCAGGCGCATCGCCTCGGCCAGGCCGGGGGCGAGGCGCTCGACGATCTGCCGGGTGCCCTCGGGCGTGAGGTCTCGCGGCCCGAAACCCGTCCCGCCGGTCGTCACGACCAGACCGGTGAAACCGTCGGTCATGTCCGACAGTGTCCCGGCCACCGATTCGGTGCCGTCGGCGACGGCGCGCCGCTCCACCACGTCGTAGCCGGCGCCTACCAGCAGCTCCTCGAGGGCCTCACCGGAGCGGTCTTCCCGAACCCCGGCGATCACCCCATCAGAGACGGTGAGCACCTTGGCTCGCAGCCCGGCGGCACGCAGATCGGTCACGTAGCGACCCTACCGGGAGGGCACACGCTGCGGACAACCCTCAGGTGCCGAGCAGGCAGGCCCCATCGAGGCGGGCACCTCGGCGCCAGTCGTCGGCCGGCACCGGTTTGCGTCCGGCAGCCTGGACCACCTCGAGACGCAGGCCACCACTGGCGGTCCCGACCACCAGACCCTGCAGCAGGCCCGGCGGGCCCTCGTGGACCGCCTCGACGGTTCCTCCCAGAATCCGGAAACGCTCCCCCGCCAGCGTGGTCCAAGCCCGGCCCAGGCGGATCTGCCGGTGCAGCTCGGCGGCCGGGCGATCCCAGTCGAGGCGGAGGTCGTCCTCGCCGATCTTGGCGGCCCAGGTGACCTCCCCCTCCTGCGCCACGGGGTTGCGCGGCCCGCCCTGCAAGAGTTCCACCAGCAGCGGGCAACTCAGATCGACGAGCCGCTCCCGCAACTCGACAAGGGTCTCAGCGGGACCGATGGGCGTCGCCGCCTGGGCGTAGAGGGGGCCGGCGTCGAGGGTCTCGGTCAGCGCCATGAGGCTGACACCTGTGGTGGTGTCACCCGCCAGGATCGCCCGCTCCATCGGCGCGGCACCCCGCCAGCGCGGCAGTAGCGAGAAGTGGACGTTCAGCGCCGGCAGTACGTCGAGCACATCGGTGCCGATGAGTCGCCCGTAGGCCACCACCACAGCGCCGTCGGCATCGGCGGCAGCACCCACCGCGTCCTCGGACCGATACGTCACCAGAATGCCCAGCTCAGCGGCGGCGCGGCTCACCGCGCTGGGCTCGGCCGCTCCCCGGCGCCGGCGGCGGCGATCAGGGCCGGTCACCGCCAGCGTGACCTCGAAGCCGGCGTCGCAGAGGGCGCGCAACGGTGCGACCGCGAGTTCCGGCGTGCCGAAGTACACCAGCCGGCGAACCGTCGCCGGCCAGGGGGTCACGGCGTCACTCGGTGCCGAGGGAGGGGAACAGGCCGGCCCCCGGCGAACCCAGGCCGCGCCGGCGCAACTCGATGAGGGCGGCGCGCTTCTGGTCGGGGTCGAGGCGCTCGGTGAGCAGGACGCCGTCGAGGTGGTCGATCTCGTGCTGGATGAGCCTGGCGAACAGGTCGTCGGCTTCCACGGTCACCTCGTTGCCGTCCAGGTCCACCCCCGTCAGCGCCACCCGGCGGGGCCGGCGGATCTCCCAGGAGTAGCCGGGCACCGAGAGGCAACCCTCTTCGAAGATCCACGTGCCGTCGCTCTCGGTCACGACCGGGTTCATGATGACGCCCCTACCGCAACTCTCGGGCTCGTCGTAGACGAACAGTCGCTTCCGCACTCCGACCTGCGGGGCTGCCAGTCCGATACCTCGCGCCGCGTACATGGTGGTGAACATGCTGTCGCAGAGCCGGGCCACCGAACCGTCGATCTGGGTGACATCTGCAGCCGCCGAGCGCAGCACCGGGTCGCCGAACACCCTGATCTCCACGCCGTCGAGGCTAGCGAGCAGCGCAACGACCGGGGGCGCCGCAGGCCGGGCTATCGTCGGCACGATGGCCGAGGCGGAGCACTATTTCTCGCCGAGTCCCGTCTCGCGGAGCCGCCGGCGGACCGTCACCCTGAGGCTGAAGGACATGACGCTGGACCTGCGCACCGACCGCGGGGTGTTCTCGGCGGACCGCATCGATCCCGGCACGCTGCTGTTGCTGAAGCATGCGCCGCTGCCCCCACCACCGGCCGGCAACGGCACCGAGGCGGCCAGCGGCCGGGTGCTGGCCGATGTGGGCTGCGGGTACGGCTCGATCGCCGTGACAATGGCGCTGCGAGCACCCGACGCCACGATCTGGGCGACCGACGTGAACGAGCGGGCACGGGAACTGGCCGCGACCAATCTCGCCGCCGCCGGCGTGCCGGTGGCCGGCGCCGGCAGACCGCACCGGGCGGGACGGGCGCGGGTATGCGCCCCCGAGGAGATTCCCCCGTCGCTGCGTCTCGATGCCTTCTATTGCAATCCCCCCGTGCGCATCGGCAACGAGGCACTCGACGACCTGCTGCGGGAGTGGTTGAGCCGCCTGCACCCGAACGGCTTCGCCGTGTTGGTGATGCACAAGAACTTGGGTGCCGACTCGCTGGCGCGCCGGCTGGCGGCCGCCGGCAACGAACCACGGCGACTGGCGATCGGCGGCGGCTACCGCGTGCTGCAGGTGCCCGCCGGCGCCGAGGCATGAACACCGAGCGCCCTCACGCAACCGTGGCGGGCACCGCCGTGTCGGTCGACCACTACATCGGTGGCCGACGGCAGTCCTCCCCGGAGACTTTCGAGGTTCGGTCACCCCTGGACTGGTCGCTGAAACTGGCCGACGTCTCCGCCGGCGACTCCGGGACGGCCGCCGCCGCGGTGAGCGCGGCCTGCGAGGCGGCCGAAGGCTGGGCTGGGTTGGAACCTGCGGGACGGGGTGCTCTCCTGCGGCGTCTCGCCGACCGGATCGACGAAACCGTCGGGCCGCTGGCCGAGATCGAGTGCCTGGACATGGCCATGCTGCTGGAGAGCCTGCAGCAGCGCGTGATCGCCCGGGGCGCGCTCAACTTCCGGGCGTACGCCGACCTGGCCGAGTCCTACACCGAACGCACCTGGTGCTCGAACGGCACCGACAACCGCGTGGAGCGAATGCCGGCGGGGCCGGCGGTGATCATCACCCCTTGGAACGCACCGTTCATGCTGGCCACTTGGAAGGTGGCCCCGGCGCTGGCGGCCGGCAACCCGGTGGTGCTGAAGCCGGCCGAATGGTCGCCGCTGTCGGCCAGCCTCCTCGCGGACCTGGCACACGAAGCGGGACTGCCCCCGGGCGTGCTGAACGTGGTGCAGGGCCGGGGCGCCGAGGTGGGAGCCGCCCTCGTGGCCGACGAGCGGGTGCGCCGCATCTCCTTCACCGGGTCGCCGGAGACGGCCCGGGCCATCGGCGCGGCCGCAGCCGCCAACATCGTGCCGTTCACCGCCGAGTTGGGCGGCAAGGGACCTCTCCTCGTCTTCGAGGACGCCGACATCGAGGCCGCCGCCCGCACCGCGGCCGGCCAGTACGACGACTCCGGGCAGGTGTGCCTGGCGGGGACCCGCCTCCTGGTGGCCGAAGGCATCCTCGAAGAGTTCCTGGAGCGCTTCGACGCCCACACCGACGCGCACGTCCTCGGCGACAGCCGCGACCCGGCGACCACCATCTCTCCCCTCATCCATCCCGACCATCTGGCCCGCGTCGAGGGGTTCGTGGAGCGGGCGCGCCGCGCCGGCGACACCGTGCTGCGCGGCGGGCACCGCAGCCGGCCCGACGGCCTGTGGTACGAGCCGACGCTGATTCGCCCGGCGAGCAACGGCAGCGAGATCGTGCAGCGAGAGGTGTTCGGCCCCGTACTCACGCTGCAGACGTTCACCGACGAGGCCGAGGCGGTGCGGCTCGCCAACAGCACGCGCTACGGACTCTCCGGCGTGGTCTTCACCGGCTCGGCGGAGCGGGCAGAGCGGGTGGGCCGGGCGGTGCGCGCCGGGACGGTGTGGGTGAACTGCTTCCTGGTGCGCGACCTGACGGCCCCGTTCGGCGGCTGCGGTATCAGTGGCCTCGGCCGGGAGGGCGGGGACTACGCCCTGGACTTCCACAGCGACCTGAAGACCCTGCAGATCCGCGACGGCACCACCGCGTAGCCTGACCGCGCCTCATGACCTCGACCGTGCCGCCGACTCCGCCTGACCGCCAGCGCGATTTCGTGGCGCTCGTCGCCGATCTGGGACCGACGTTCGCCGAGCGCGCCGCGGGCTACGACCGCGACGCCCGCTTCCCCCACGAGAACTACGCCGATCTCCGCGCCGCAGGACTGTTGGGCCTCTGCGTCCCTGCCCACTACGGCGGACTCGGCGCCGACTTCGCCACCTACGGGCTGGTGTCGGAGGAACTGGGCCGCCACTGCGGGTCCACCGCCCTGACCTTCAACATGCACACCGCGACGATGCTGCTGTGCGGTCAGATCGCCGACGACCTGGAGATGTCACCGGCAGATCGGGCCAGCCACGAGCGCCGGCGGGTGGCCATGTACGCCGGCGTGATCGGCGACGGCCACATCCACGCCCAGCCCTTCAGCGAGGGGAACGCCCCCGGAGCGACCGCGGGCGTCACCACCACGGCGGTGCGCGTCGAGGGCGGCTTCCAGCTGAGCGGGCGCAAGATCTTCGCCTCGCTCTCGCACGCGGCTGACCGCCACAACGTCATCTGCATCACGCCGGAGGACCCGACCATCCGGCTCATGAGCGTGCCGACCGACAGCGAAGGGCTCAGCTTCACCGGCGACTGGGACCCGCTGGGGATGCGGGGCACGGTGTCGCTGACGCTCGTGCTGGAGGACGTGTTCGTGCCCTCCGACGCCGAGTTGCTGCCCCCCGGGGTCTTCGACCAAGTGGCGCACCGCTGGCCGCACTTCTACCTGACGCTTTCATTCACGTACCTGGGGATTATGCGCTCCGTCATGGATTTCACCGACGGCTACCTGGCGGGTCGGATCGGACCGGGGTCGCGCCGGGAGAATCCGCAGAAACAGGCCGGCTGGGCGGAGATGCAGGTGTCCTACGAGCGGGCCCACGCCCTTGCTCGGCACGTGCTGGCCGACGCCGGCGTCGACCCGTCGCCAACGCAGGTGCGCCGGGCCTGGGCCTCAATGGTGTCGACGATGGAGACCGCTCCCGAGCTGGCGTCGCTCGCCGTTCGCGTCTGCGGCGGCCGCTCGCTGCTGCGCCCGCACACCTTGGAGCGCCTCTACCGCGACGCCCGCTGCGGCGCCACGATGCTGCCCTGGAGCGTCGAGGCCTGCCTGGACCGCCTGGGCCGGGCCGGCCTGTCCGGCGACGAGGACGGCGGACCCCACGCCTGAGCGGCAGAGCCGACGCCATCCGGTAGCGGCGCAGAGGTCATCTCGCTGCCCCAGATTCCGGCCTTCGCCGGAATGAGGGGATGAGGATCGCCAACGGCTCCGGGAAGACCTCAGGCGAGCCGGACGCGCACCGGCAGGTGTTTGATTCCGCTGATGAAGTTGGAGCGCAGCCGTTCGGACGGACCGGCGGGCTCGATGGAGGTGACCCGCGGGAGCAACTCCTCCAACGTGAGACGCACCTCCATGCGGGCCAGCCATGCCCCGAGGCAGAGGTGCGGGCCGTTGCGCCCGAAGGCCACGTGGTCATTCGGCGTGCGACCGATGTCGAAGCGGTAGGGGTCGTCGAACTGGCGCTCGTCGTAGTCGGCGGCGACCCACCACAGCACCACCTTGTCGCCCTCGGAGATCTGACGGTCCCCCACCTCGATGTCGGCGGTGGCGGTGCGGCGGAAGTGCATCGTGACCGTCGTCCAGCGCAGGATCTCCTCGGTGGCCTGCGGAATCAGCGACGGATCAGCCCGTAGGCGCTCGAGTTGGTCGGGGTGGTCCAGCAGGGCCATCAAGCCGCCCGTGACGGTGTAGCGCGTCGTGTCGTTGCCGGCCGCCACCAGCAGCGCGAAGAAGTTGTTGAACTCCAGGTCGCTGAGTGGGGTGCCGTCGCTCGTGGGGGCCAGCAGGCGGGAGATGACGTCGTCGGTGGGCTGGGTCCGACGCAGTGCGGCCGCCTCCTGCGCGTAGCGGAACACCTCGAGGCCGGCCGGGCTGCGGAACGGGATCAGCCGGAACTCCTCGGTGTCGGTGAGGTCGACGACGTGGTCGGTGTACTCGGGGTCGGTGTTGGACAGCAGCTGGTCTCCCCACACCACCAACTGCTCGGCATCGGCGTCGGGCACGCCCAGCAGGCGGCCCAGCATGCGCATCGGCAGCTGCCGGGCGATCTCGGTGACGAAGTCGAACTCGTCGTGCTCCAGCGCCTCGACGACGACCGACCGGGCCAGGTCTCTGATGGCGGCCTCGTAGCGGTCGACGGTGTTGCGGGTGAAGCCGCGGTTCACCAGGCGCCGCATGCGGGTGTGGGCGGGCGGGTCGAGTTCCATCATGGTGCGACGCGCCTCGGTCTCCTCGGCGTCCATCTCCTCGAGACGGATCCCCCGAGTGGAGGTGAACGTGTCCCAGGCGTGGTTGGCGCGGATCACATCCGCGTAACGCGTCAGTGCCCAGAAGCCGGATCCGTCGCTCTCCTCCCACCATGACACCGGATCCTCGTCGCGGAGGCGATGGAAGGTGGCGTAGGGCACCCCCGCGATGAACGTGTCGTGACTGGTGAGATCGGCATAGCCGTCGTCGCTGTCGGGGGTCCAGGGATGCCGGGGGATCATCCGTTCAGCGCCCGCTCAGCACAACTCAGTCGGCCGCGGCCGGCGTTCGCCGCGGTCACCGCGGCGACGATTCGAGGGTCTCCCCACCGTTCCACGACGTGCCCACGCTGCGCCAGTAGCCACCGATCATCTCTTGGGGCACCAGGCGGGTGAGCTCCTCGGTCGGTGAGTCGAAGACCTCCAGGGTGGCCTCGCCCCGGAAGGCCGGGCCAAGTTCTGCGTCGTAGCCACGCATGGTGACGATCTCGTGCAGTGAGTCGGAGCCGTCGGACTCGATGGCCGGGAAGAAGCGGTGATGCAGCATGGGCAGGGCATTCACGAAGCCGGCATCGTCGCTGCGACCGCTGATCTCGAAGGTGGCCTCGATGAGCCGCCGGCCGGCCGCGGCACAGGTGGCCCCGAACCGCCCGCCGGGCTCCAGTCGGGGCCCGGCCCGGCCCACGGTCACCGGCCGCGTCAGCCAGATGTCGCCCAGCTTCTTGGGATAGCCCTGCACGTGTCCGCGCACCATGGCGAAGTCCTTGTCCACCCAGATGTAGACGCAGCGGCTGTAGGTGGTGTCGCGGTAGCGGCAGCGCACCACGACGAAGCACTCCTTGTACTGCGCCCGGGTGGGGTCGAGGAGCTCCTCGAAACCGTCGGAGCAGGATTGCCAGTCGGCCCAGACCACGGCCACGGCACCCGGATCGGTGGCGGCGGGCAACAGGGGTGGCGGCAACAACTCGGCCACCGCCTCGGCGTCGGTCCGGTACTCGATCGTCAGCATGTCGCCGGAGTAATGCCAGGGAGGGGCGGGAACAAGCCCGGACGCGCCGGTGGCCGACCGGGGGAACGTGAAACCGTGAAGTTCGGAGCCCGACACGACTGCGAGTATATGCTTTGGTCCCTAATGATTTCGAGGTGTGCTCGGGCAGGACGGTGTGCGGGGCAGATCTCGCCGCTGAGCAATAGGTTCCGGCCTTCGCCGGAACGACGGCAGTGGCTCTGCGGACGGTGCAAGGAGGCTCTATGAGCGAACGGCGCAGGATCCTGCTTGACGGCGCCGCCACGACGGTCACCGTGTCCGGCGACCGGCTCGTCGCCCCCGATGGGCGTTCGGTGGCGGAAACCGAGGCGGTGCACCTCCCGCCCGCCAGCCCCAGCAAGATCATCTGCGTGCACCTCAACCACACCAGCAGGGTGCGCGAGTTCATGGCCACCCTCCCCCCGGCACCCACCTACTTCCACAAGCCGACTTCGTCGCTGCTGGGCCACCGCGGTCATGTCGTCCGCCCCGAGCGCTGCAAGTACCTCAACTACGAGGGCGAGGTGGTGATCGTCATCGGCCGGCCGTGCCGCAACATCAGCCCCGGCGAGGCCGGCGACTACATCGCCGGCTACACGATCGGCAACGACTTCGGCCTGCACGACTTCCGCGACACCGACGCCGGCTCGATGCTGCGGGTGAAGGGCTCCGACACCATGTGCCCCGTCGGTCCGGGCCTCACCGAGGGCTGGGACTTCCGCAACAAGACGCTGCGCACCCTGGTCAACGGCGAGGTGCGCCAGGAGGGCAACACCTCCGAGATGACCTGGGACATGCACTACCTGGTGGCCGACCTCGCCCGCACCATCACGCTGCTGCCCGGAGACATCGTCTTCAGTGGCACCCCTGCGGGTTCGCGCCCGGCGGAGCCCGGCGACGTGGTGACCGTGGAGGTGGAGGGCCTCGGAGCGCTCACCAACACGGTCGTGGCCGGACCCGTACCGGTGCGCGACGACTGCGGCGCCCAGCCCAGCGAGTCCGAGGAAGTGATCTCCACCGCCTTCGGCGGCGACTGGGAATTCCGCGGCATCCGCCCGCCGCGTCGAGGCTGACGCCACCGCGTTGCCAGGAACCGGCCCCTGGATTGCGCCGGATCGGTTGCACGAGCAGACCGGACCGCTGCGACGTGGATTCGGCCTTCGCCGGAATGACCAATGAGCCGGCTCGCAGGATTCCTGAGCGGTCTCCCGGGCCCCGATCCCGCTGCTGGCTCGCCGCTCCGGCGGCCGTCGGATTCCACTAATCGTTTGTATCCAAACGAATTATGTGGCACTCTTTGAGGCGGGCTCGCACCACCGACGTGTGCGGGCACGGGGCAAGGAAGGGAAGACCGATATGCGGCGTGTATCCACCTGGCGCAAACTCCTGGTACCGGTCGCGGCGGCGACGCTCCTCGTCGCGGCCTGCGGCACCGATGACGAGGAGGCAGCCCCGGCTCCTCCCCCACCCCCGGCCACCGAGGCGCCCCCGCCGCCTCCGGAGCCCGAACCGCCCCCGCCTCCGCCGGAGCCCGAGCCACCGGCGCCGGCACCCGAGCCGGAGAAGCCGGCAGCCATGGGCTTCGACATCGACGCCGTCCTGGCCGCCGACCTCAACGACTGCGCCCCGGCACCCAGCGGTGACCCGCTGAAGATCGGATTCGCCGCCGACCTCTCCGACCTGGGCGGCTTCGCGGATGCCCCCGCCAGCCAGGCGGCGGCGTACTTCGTCGACCTCATCAACTGCACCGGCGGCGTGAACGGCACCCCGCTGGAGTTGACGATCCAGAACATCGAGGGCGACCCTGACGTCACCCAGCGCGCCGCCCAGGACCTGCTGGACGCCGGCGTGTCGGCGATCCTCGGGCCGCCGTTCCCGGACTTCGGGTTCCCGCTGCTGCAGGTCACCGCCGGCCAGGTGCCGGTGCTGTTCGTGGCATCAACCGAGCCGACCCTGTCGGATCCGGCACAGCTGGCGTTCCTGGTGGCCTTCGACGACACCGCCCAGGCCAGCGCCGCGGCGGAGTTCGCGCTCGATCAGGGCTGGACCACAGCCGCCACGTTCTCCTCACCCGGGCCCTACTTCGGCTACAACCCCGAGATCTTCACCGAGGTGTTCGAGGCGGGCGGCGGCACCGTGATCGCCGACTACAACTACGTACCCATCGAGGACGTGGACTTCTCGTCACAGGCCAACGAGATGGCCAACCTGGACGCACCCCCCGACGTGGTGTACAGCGCCATGCTGGCGTTCCAGGCGGCGATCCTGCGCGGCCAGCTGGACGGCGTGGGCGTGGAGACCAGGTTCCTGATCACCGACGCCTTCGAGGCCACCGGCGGCTACGCCGAGGGCGACGCCGTCGAGGGGTTCTACCACACCACGCACTCGTTCCCCGCAGCGGGCAGCCGCGTCGTGATCCTCGACGAGGGATTCGAGGCCGCCACCGGCGCCGCCCTCGAGAACCCGTCCTTCGGAGGTCTGGCGGCCGACGCCATCGCCATGGTGATCGACGCCTTCCTGCGCACGGGCTCGCACGACCCGGCCGTGATCGGCGCCGCCATCGCCGAAGCGCAGGGCGTCGAGGGCGTGACCGGCGTGCTGTCGTATCCCAGCGGCAGCGGCTCCCCCGAAAAACCCGTCTACGTCCACCAGGTCGTCAACGGAGCACCCTCGCTGGCGGCGACCATCGGCTGAGAGCCGACCGGCGATCTGGGACGGGCCCGGCGGGTGCAGCCTGCCGGGCCCGTCCCGTTCGGGCGCGAGCCGTCGGGGAAAGCGTGAGACAATCGCGTGCATGCTCGAGAGCGAACCGCGCACCGGCCTGATCATCTCGATCTCCCGGCGCCGGGCGGCCGTGCGGAGCGCTGAAGTTCTGCGATGACCGAGCTGCTCCAGCAACTCGTCGACGGGATCGGGCGCGGCAGCATCTACGCCCTGCTGGCCCTGGGCATCGCCGTGATCTTCGGCGTCATGCACCTCGTGAACTTCGCACACGGGGAACTCATCACCGTCAGCGCCTACGTGGGCTACGCGCTCTTCACGCTGGGGCTGGACTGGTGGGTGCTGGTGCCGGCGATCCTGGCGTCCTCGATGCTGACGTCGCTCGGGATCGAATTCGCCGCGTTCCGCTGGGTTCGCAACTCCTCGGACTTCACGATGGTCCTCACCTCCTTCGGCGTGCACTTCGTGGTTCAGGCGATCTTCGTCATGGCTGTGTCGGCCAACCGGCGCACCTTCGCCCGGCCGGGTTGGCTGTTCGAGACCGTCAGCGTGGGCGGGGTGAACCTGGAGATCTACGACCTGGTGGTCATCGGCTTCACACTCATCACGCTTGCCGGAACGGTGTGGCTGGTGCGCCGCACGATGTTCGGCATGACGCTGCGCGCCGCGGCAGAGGACTTCGAGGCGGCCCGCCTGATGGGTGTCCGCAGCAACCGGGTCATCCGGGGGGCGTTCGTGCTGTCGGGGATCCTGGCCGGAGTGGCCTCGATCTTCTGGCTGATGCGAACCGGTCAGGCCGACCCCACCGCCGGACTCACCCCCATGCTGAAGGGCGTCCTGGCCGCCCTCATCGGGGGGCTGGGCAGCCTGGGGGGCGCCGTCCTGGGTGGTCTGGCGCTGGGTCTTGTGGAGGTTCTGCTGATCTCGCGCCTGCCCGACGGTCTGGTCGGCCTCACCGACGGGATGGTGTTCGTGTGCATCGCCCTGCTGTTCGTCTTCCGCCCGCAGGGGATGGTCACCATCCGCCGCGCCGAGAGGGTGTGATGGCCGCGATGTCCCGGAGCGGCGCATCGACATACGAACCCGCGGAGGTGGGGCGGGGCGCCGGGCTGCGACGACTCTTCGCCCGTGCACCGAGGAGCAGAGCGGCGCCCCGCCCCACCGCTTCGGCGGGCAGCGGCATGCGCAACGACCCGGCCCGCCACGTACTGGGGCCGATCCTGGGGTCGGTCGTCCTCTTCGGGCTGCTGGTGGGCGGCGCCCTGGCCTACACGGCCACCGGCGGGGCGGCCCGCGACGACCTCGTCACGCAGATGCTCATCAACGCCATCGTCGTCACCGGGATCGGGGTCTACGTGGGCAACACCGGCGTGATGTCGTTCGGCCACATCGGCTTCGGCGCCATCGCCGGGTACGCGTTCGCCGTCCTCGCCATCTCACCGGGGCGCAAGGCCCAGATCATTCCCGACGCCCCGTTCGGGCTGGCCGAGGTGAGCGTGCATCCGGCGGTGGCGACGCTCGCGGCGATCGGTGTGACGCTCGTGGCGGCGTTCATCATCGGGTTGGGTCTCACCCGCTCGGGCGCGCGCACCGGGGCGATCTCCGCCGCCGTCATCACCCTGGCTCTCCTCTTCGTGGTGCACGAGGTGGCTCGCAACTGGACCGATCTCACCGGCGGGGGCCGCTCGGGCATCTCCTTCAGCCTTGGGAACAAGCTGGAGGGTCGCACGTGGATCTACGTGCTGCTGTTCGTCTCGATCCTGGTTGCCCGGCTCTTCAGGCAGACCCGCGTCGGCCGGCTGGCCCAGGCGGCGCGGGAGGACGACCTTGCGGCCCGGGCCGTGGGCATCAACCCCGCGACCCAGCAGATGGTCGCCCTGTTGCTGTCGGTCGCGATCGTGGCCGTGGGCTCCGCACTCCGCGTCTACGTGCTGGGGGTCATCACACCGCGCTTCTTCTTCTTCGAGTACACGCTCATCACGCTGGCGATGCTGATCGTCGGCGGGCGGAACAGCGTCACCGGGGCGCTCCTGGGCGTCGTCGTCATGACGATCGGCCTGGAAGCGATGCGCTACGTGGCGGGCCCGGATGTGAACGTGGCGGCCCTGGACTGGCTGCTGCGCGACGGGCTCACGGGGATCTTCCTGGGCGGGGCGATGCTGGGATTCATGATCTTCCGATCGTCGGGCCTGCTGGACGACTGGGAACTCGACACCTGGCTGCTGCGCCGCCGGTGGCGGCGATCGGTCGGGTCGGACACGCCGCCGGTGGCCGCGGAGTCCCCGCCGGCGCAGGCGAGCTCACTCGCCGCCACCGACGTCACCGTGGACTTCGGCGGTTTCCGCGCTCTGGAAGGTGCCCACGTCGGCGTGGAGGGTGACGAGGTCGTCGGGCTGATCGGCCCCAACGGCGCCGGCAAGACCACGCTGCTGAACGTGATCGGGGGCGTCGTGGCGCCGAGCTCGGGCCGCTGCATCGCCGCCGGTCGGGATCTCACCGGCGCCACTCCCCACGTCGTGGCCCGCGGCGGCCTGGTACGCACCTTCCAGAACCTGCGGCTCTTCGGCTCGTTGACCACCGGGGAGAACGTCGAGATCGCGGCCCTCGTCGCCGAGCGCCACCGGCCGGACCGACCCGGGCCGGACACCGAGACCCTGCTGCGGGGCGTCGGACTCTGGGAGCTCCGTGGCCGCCGTGCCCGCGAGCTGGACTACGGCAACGCCCGGCGGCTGGAGTTGGCGCGAGCGGCGGCGGCCCGGCCCGACTTCCTGCTTCTCGATGAGCCCACGAGCGGGATGAGCGACGCCGAGTCGCTGGAGATGATCCATCGGGTCCGCGCCACGGCGGCGGCCATCGGCGCGGGGGTCCTGGTCATCGACCACGATCTGAACTTCATCATCGGGATCTGCGACCGGGTCTACGCCCTCGATCAGGGAAAGGTCATCGCCGTCGGCACTCCGGCGGAGATCCAGGCCAATCCCCTCGTGCAGGCCGCCTACCTCGGCTCGGATGCCGGCAGGGATCGGGGAGGACCATGACCGCCACGACCGAGGACGGAGTACCCGCGCCATGAACTTCGACGAACCGGCCGACTTCGAGACGATCCGGACGGAGATCCGCCGGCTGTGCAGCCGCTACCCCGGGGAGTATTGGCAGGGGCTCGAGCCCGACAGCTACCCCACCGAGTTCGTGACCGACCTCGCCGAGCACGGCTGGCTGGGAACGCTGATCCCCGAGGACTACGGCGGTGGCGGATTGAGCCTCGCCGGGGCATCGGTCATCCTGGAGGAGATCTCCGCCAGCGGCGGGAATCCGAGTGCATGCCACGCCCAGATGTACATCATGGGCACGCTGGTGCGCCACGGCTCCGAGGATCAGAAGCGACGCTGGCTCCCCGAGATCGCTGCCGGCCGGACAAGGCTCCAGGCCTTCGGAGTCACCGAGCCGGGAGCGGGATCCGACACCGCCGCCATCAGCACCACCGCCACGCGCGACGGTGATCGCTGGATGTTGAGGGGCCAGAAGATCTGGACCTCGCGGGCGCTGCACTCCGACCTGATGCTGGTGCTCGCCCGCACGACGCCGGTCGCGGAGGTGGAGCGCCGCCTCGACGGGCTCTCGGTGTTCCTCTTCGAGATGCGCGACGCCGGTGGCGACTTTGTGGGCGCTTCGGAAATTAGCGGGGAGTGACGGTGGCGAGGAGCGCCCAGTTGGGTTTGCCGGCGTAGAGCAGCGCCCGGATGCGGTAGTGGGCGAAGCGGC
>Ga0209021_1000669_pt1 | contig 40728 bp, 35 predicted proteins | sample PinacodermFT_FD_187299 | JGI IMG/M metagenome (GOLD analysis project Ga0209021, IMG submission 187299) | Host-associated microbial community of the marine sponge Aplysina aerophoba from Gulf of Piran - sponge pinacoderm, lysed by freeze-thaw... | ecosystem: Host-associated > Porifera > Sponge >... | reverse complement strand
CAGATACACAGAATACAGGTCATGTGCGTAGGCCGCCCGGATGGGCGGCTTTTCGTTTGTCTCTGAATGGAGTCTGTGAATAAGACTATTGAAATCCGGAAGAACTACATCACCGTTCTTTGTAGCGATCTAGGACGGATTGAGCAGCCTGATAATCACGCTCGCCGCCGGGGAATATTGGTGGCATCAGGTAGAAGTTCGTGATATCCGCGGCTAGAAAGCGGTCTATGACTCTTGATGCGATGTCGGCAGGAGCAACACCTGCGCCCAAGTCGTCGCGGACGGTCTTGGGTATCGGGCTAAATGACCTGCCGCCAGGAGATATCATCTGAATGCCGAAGAATATTGGCGCGGATGGATGTTGCCCGTATCTTTGCTCGTAAGTCTGGAGGAATCGAAGCGGGCGCTCCGGTGAGTAACCGGGCTGCGTGATGAAGAAGTGGGCACCGCCTTCGATTTTGCGGTGTGTAAGTGCAACTTCTAAGTCAAGGCTGCGGTTGGTGTCTATCGTCGCGCCAATGCAGAAGTCGGTGGGAGTACTCAGCTGTCTCCCTCTGAAATCCGTGCCATTGTTCATTTTGGCAATTGAGCGGATCAAGGCCGTTGGTGTCCGATCATGTACCGGCTTTGTGCGGCGCAATTCACTTGCTGAAAAGTCGTCGCCGCGCACTACGATGACATTTTCCAGCCCAAGAAGCGCAGCGCCTAGAAGCAGGCTCTGGATTGCCAGAATGTTCATGTCTCTGCTGGCAATAGTGAAAGCGACTTCTCTGCCAGTGTAGGATCGTATGGAGTGAGCCGCGATTACTGAACTGGCATACACGGACTTTCCAGGATTGTAGGGAATGGAAAGACAGTGCGCGTCAACCGGGCTGGCCAATCGAAGTTCGCCATAGACGGCGCCTCTGGGCGGCGAAAAGTCGCAGATGAACAGAGGGCCGCTGCTATGTCGAGCGTGAATGTCGGCTATCTTGGTCATTTCCCAGGGTCCAACCAACCTCGCCACTTGAGTTCGCGAGATAGGAGTGGACTGCCCGCGGAGATATGATATTGCTCAAAATAGCCGCGGGCAGCCCGGTGATTAAATGGGAATGGCGTTATTTCCAGCCGAGCGAACCGTTCCTCGAGGGTATCAGGGAGATCCGGTGGCCCGCCTCACACTTGTAGCGCTCTTCGCGGACTTCCCTTCGCTTGCCGGAGAGAGACGACTGCGTCATCTCCTGGTGGCAGAATGGGCAACTGACGAGGTAAATCGCTCTGTTTCGGAAGCGTCGCAGCTGCACATGGGTCAGCGTGTCAGAGAGAATATCTGACGCACCTGTGTAACGAAGTACATACTGAGTGCCTTTGCTCATCAGGCTCCTCTTTCTCTTGTGAGCATTGGGCGGAGTGTACGTGTAGTCCACATAACCGCATTGCAGACATTGGGGTTCGTCGTAGTTAATGCGAAGCTGCGAGTCACAACGAGGGCAAATCAACTCGCGCGTCGGAGTGGCGACCTGGACAACCGGCTGTCTAGTCGCGACCTCCGTGGAAACCTCTGGCTTGAAATTATCGTACTCGTGAGCCTGAACGACCATCACATCCTCCTCAATCCGCCTAACGGCATACTCTGACCTGTGGCATTGTCTTGCCTGAGCTACCCGCCTGAAAAATGGCGCAAAAGATCCCCCGACAAGACGCCATCTTGAAATTTCTGCTTACCCTTTTGGTAAGCTCGCACCTATAGATAACAGCCAATTGCTCGGCTTGTCGGAGGTGGTCAGAAGTCCCTTAACTTCTTGTGAGGAGGGCCCGGAGGGTCTCTTCCCAACGCATTTCGGTTTTTTGAACCGTCAGCGCAAATCTCACGCATCCACACATCGACTAGATTCTCTATTAGAAGTGTCTTAGACAAAGGTTAAAACTCGGCAAAATAGACTGTCAAGGTGAAATCGCAGATTTTTCGGTGAATTTATTGGGAATTTTTCCGCGCCTGTAATTCGGCATGCAGAGTACTTCAGCAGAAGATACAGGCATTCAGAGCGGTTGAAATGTACGAGAGTAAATGAGACTGAGCAATCGTTGCTTATCTTCTGGATTTAAGCGGTTTCATGGGGCTCTAAGACCCTATATTTAGTCCCAATTCTTCGGCTCTTGCGATGAATTTCACAAACTATGCGCACATTCAATCTACGAAGAAACACTAATGCTGAGGAGGCAATGCATAAATAATATTAATGCAATGAAAGGTGTGAAATTCGTTTCAGTAATATGGAATTATGGACGAAAATTACTCTGCCTTTTCAGCACACAGTCCGTCGCTCTTAGATCAGGGTTATTCTGGCAAAATGGACTGCGGGGATCGCCAAATATCAGGGTTTCCAAGCCCAACGCTTTATTTGACACTCAACCCACAGGCTAATAACATTTGTATTGGCTGGGTGGAACATCATGAAGACTCCTAAAGATGACGGCTGCAGTACGCGTGGCTGCACTGGGGCAGTAGGTGGAGAATAAGCGTATGAATATCATATGGATTACCGCTGACACCTTCCGCCAAGACCACATGGGCGCGTATGGCCATAAGACGATCAGGACGCCCACTCTGGATGCCCTGGCAGCGAAGGGTACGCGCTTCGAGAGCCACTATGCGGGCGGTTTTCCGACGATGCCTACAAGAGCAGACCACGCAACCGGTCGCTGGACCATGTCGTATATGGGTTGGGAGCCATTGCCGGAGGACGAAGTCACCCTGGCACAGATTCTCTCGGAGAACGGTTATCACACTGCAGCAGCGGTTGACACACCATTCTACATTCGCGGCGGGATGAACTACGATCGGGGTTTTCAGACTTTCTTCTTCCATCCTGGTCAGGAGGGTTCGCCGACTAGAGTGCAGCAAGTGGGCAATCACGAGTCGAGGGACTTGCGCGACCGCTGGCGGCTGGAGTCCGATCACAACGCACCTCAGACCTTCATAAACGCGATGAATTGGCTGGAAGGTCACTACAAGGAAGACTTCTTCCTCTATATAGATACATGGGACCCGCACGAGCCCTGGGAGGCACCGCCGTACTACTCAGAGCTGTATTGGCCAGACTTCGACGGCGAGATAATCCAGCCAATCTACGGTCACTGGCAAGATGAGCCGGGATTCTCCGCAGAGAGAGTCAGGAAAGCGAATGCGACTTACTGCGGCGAAATCACGATGGTGGACACCTGGATCGGCTACTTTCTGAAGCGGGTTGAAAATATGGGGCTGATGGAAAACACAGCAATTGTGTTCACATCGGATCACGGCTTCTACTTCGGCGAGCATGGTGGGAAATTCGGAAAGATGACCTTCGACACGCGCGACGGTGGAGGCCTGTACAAATTCGGAGACGATGATGCGCGTTGGGCACATTCGCCCCTCTACGAAGAACTGGTTAGAATTCCACTCCTTGTTTATGTGCCTGGCGTGGATCCGAGCGTTTACTCTGGCAAGACCTCTGTGGTTGATGTCATGCCGACCGTGTTGGACGTCGCAGGAGTGGGCGTGCCTGACACCGTTCATGGGACTTCGTTGCTGCCCAGGATGCGGGACGGCGACGCGCCTGGGCGCGAGTTTGTAGTCAGTACCATTCCCTTTGCCAATCCGGGTGAAGAGGTGCGCTCAGTTGACAGCATCAGGCGCCACCTTGTTAATTCGCAGGTCACGACTATTACGGCAGGCGACTGGTCGCTGCTCTACAGCATGGACGAAGGTATGTCGGAGCTTTATAACATCGCAAATGATCCCGGACAACAGGACAACATCATTTCCGATAATCTGGAAGTGGCGAAAGAGGTTCATCAGTATCTGTTGAAATTCATGCGGGAAACAGGAGTTTCGGACCATCTGCTGAAGCCACGACAGGAGTTCAGGCTATAGCTTTGGTGACCATCAACAATTGACTTGGACAAGATAGAGAGACGGTATGGCGATAAATATAATAGTGTGCGTAAAACAGGTCATGGATCCCGAGACGCCTGCATCTGCCTTCAATATAGATTCGGGCTCAAATAGGGTCGTGCCCGCCGCGGGAATCCCGCCGGTAGTTAATGGGTTCGATGAAAATGCAGTTGAAGCAGCCCTGCGTCTCAAGGACAGCGGGGATGCGGCGAAGGTTACGGTAATCTCGATGGGCAACGGCTTCGTCATGGATGTGATGAAAAAGCCATTGTCTATGGGCGCCGACGAGCTAATACTCATTGATGATGAGGAGTTAGACGACCTTGACCCTTACGCCACGGCGACGGTGTTGACAGAGGCAATCCGGAAGGTCGGGGAGTATGACCTCGTGCTCTGTGGCAGGCAGGCATCCGACTGGGATCAGGCGCATGTGCCGCTGGGGGTGGCGGAAATGCTGGGCCTGCCTTGTGTCACTCTCGCTCAGAAGATCGAGGTGGCGGACGAAGGGATCGTAATTCAGCGCGCGCTGTCGGATGGATACGATGTAGTGGAAGCGCCACTGCCTGCCCTTGTGACGGTTACTAACGAGCTGGGCGAGCCGCGCTACCCCACTTTGAGGGGCATCATGCAGGCGAGCCGCAAGCAGCCGACCAGATGGAGCACAGCGGATGTTGGTCTGAATGCTGAATCTCTTGAGCCTAAGGTTACGCTCACCGAGTTGTACATTCCGGTCAGCGACAATCAAGTTGAGGTGATCGAGGGTGAGGACGACGCAGATGCGGGCAGGAAGCTAGCGCTGCGACTACGCGAGGAGAAATTGATTTAGACAGGAGTTGCAATGGCGCAGAAATGGCGAGATTGTGACTTCCCAGATCATCCCCTTCTGGGGGATCATTGAAATACTGGAGAAATGATATATGGCCAGCGTACTTGTAGTAGGTGAACTCGATGGTGATGTGCTTCAGAGCATCACGGGCGAACTGCTCGCGGCAGCGCGGGGAATTAACGATGTAACGGGTGATGAAGTGGGCGTGGCACTGTTGAACGGCAGTGAGGCGGCAGGTCAGGCGGCGATTGCGCTCGGAGCCGACAAGGCGTACCTGGTACAGGATGATGTTCTCGCGGACCTGCAGCTGGATGCGCAGGTCGCGGCGCTGGCACATGTGTGTTCAGAGGTGGCTCCCTCCGCCGTCCTCATTGGACGGACCCTTGCGGGTCGAGATGTGGGACCGAGACTCGCGTTCAGGATGGGCGTGGGACTGGCGCAGGACTGCCTGCAGGTAAGTGCGGACGCGGACAGCGGACGAATCGTTGCAATTCGGCCCGTATATGGCGGGAACGCCCTGGCGAAGGTAACCTTCCCGGATGCGAATCCCCAGATGGTCGTCCTGCGAGGGAAGGCTTATGAACCGCTGGAGGCGGACGGTTCCCGTGCCGGTGAAACCGTTGTCATCAACCCGTCTCTTGATGCCTCAGTCGTGAAAGCCCGGCTGGTAGAGACGGTAACGCAGGAATCCGAGGGTGTGCGTCTGGAAGATGCGAATGTCGTCGTCGGCGGCGGACGAGGGCTGGGTGGCCCGGAGCCATTCGACCAGCTAGAGGATTTGGCAAAGCTATTAGGCGGTGCGGTGGGTGCTTCACGAGCGGTGTGCGACGCGGGTTGGCTGGACCACAGCTACCAGGTAGGATTGACTGGCAAGACGATCACGCCTGACCTGTACATCACGGTGGGCATATCCGGCGCAAGCCAGCACATGGCCGGCTGCTCAGCATCGAAGAGCATTGTCGCCATTAACCGCGACGCCGATGCCAACATATTCAAGAGCGCGAGCTACGGCGTCGTCGGAGACTGGAAAAACGTGCTGCCCTCGTTCATTGAGACGGTTCGGGAACTCGTCGACTCTTAGGTCACCTTGCCGCGAAATACGAAATGGCGCCTTAAGAGTAGAATAATATGTTATAGTTCCAAGTTGGACTTTTTCACAGGAAATGCCACCGTTGGTCTGCTGAGCAAGGAGTCTTACTATGAACAGCGATTTCATGTTCGATATTGATGGGATGATAAAGTCGATTGATAGCGCGGATGTCGTTTCTATTTTCTTTCCGTCATTCCGCAAGGCGTTGGTAGTTGACCCAAGGAGTAATGAGAAGCACAGTGCGATGGTGCAGATAGCGCCAATGGCCTCGTCGCCTCAAGAGCGTCTGCGCCTGATCAGGCGGCAGCGGTCTGGATTGCCAAGGGTGAGAAATCTGGCGGTAATTCCTTGGACCAGGTATGTGGACAGCCTGATTAGATTGGGACTTTGGGATAAGCTCATTGAGAGGCTCGAGAGTGAAGGTGAGGACGAGGCTGTCGAGGAGTGCGAAAGGGCATTGACCGAGTTGAGGCAAATGGAACACGAGGAGCTTGTTAATGCCATCGCGGGAAGGAACTACCACACCATCTGGTCTGCGGAGCGGGATTAACCGGTCAGATTCCACGAATTAGAGAAACCTGAAATTCAAGGGGCGGTTTATCAGTAAACCGCCCCTTTCTTTGACTCTGGATCAATTTCTATTGGCTATGTGCGGGCCGCTTCCTGTTCCCTGAGCTGGTCCACCAGGCGGTCCACCAGGTGCGCCGGAACCTCCTCATAATGGTCGAACTCCATTGTGAAATTGCCCTGCCCCTGTGTCATTGAGCGCAACTCGGTGGCGTAGCGCAGCATTTCTGCCTGCGGGGTCTCGCCTTCAATCATCGTGCTGTTGTTGCCCTGTGGGGACATACCGTGGATTCTGCCGCGCCTAGAGTTCATATCGCCTATTATGTCGCCCGTGTACTCGTCGGGAACGGTAATCTGTACGTGCATAATCGGCTCTAGCAGAGTGGGCGATGCCAACTGCACTCCCTTGGTGAGCGCCTGCCCGCCGGCAATCTCAAAGCAGATGCCGGACGAGTCAACTGTGTGGTAGCTACCGTCGAATAGGGTCGCCTTGACGTCAACGATAGGGTAACCGGCGATAGCGCCGTCTCCCATCGCCTTGGAAACGCCCTTTTCCACAGAAGGGATGTATTCACGCGGCACGTTGCCCCCGACCACGGTTTCGGCGAACTGGAATCCTTCTCCTCTGGGCAGCGGCTCGAGTTCGAGCCAAACATGCCCGAACTGACCGTGACCGCCGGATTGCTTCTTGTGTCGATATTCCACCCTTGTCCTGCCGCTTATGGTCTCCTTATATGCAACCTTCGGAACCTGAAGTATCATCTCCGCGCCGAACTTGTTCTTCATCTTTTCGATGGCGAGATCCACATGAGTGTCGCCCAGCCCGCCCAACAGAACCTGGAGCGTGTCAGGCTCGCGAGTAACCGTCAAGCTCGGGTCTTCCTCGGTGATGCGTGAAAGTGAACTGGTCATCTTGTCAACGTCGGCCTGCGATTTGGGGAAGACGGCCATCAAATACACTGAACTGGGGAAGTCCATGCCTTCCAGCGTGAACTGATTGTCGCGTGTGCAGATCGTGTGTCCGGTAAGCACGGAGTTGAGCTTCGGGGTTGCTCCGATGTCGCCGCAAGCGAATTCGGGAACCGCCGTCTGCTCCTTGCCGCGCACTTCGAATACCTGGCCTACGCGCTCCTGCTGTCCCTCGTTGGCGTTCCAGAGCTGGTTGTCGCTGCTGAATGTCCCACTGTACACCCTGAAGTATGACAGTTTTCCCACGAATGGGTCTGCAGAAGTCTTGAATACCAGCGCCGCGAGCGGGCCACTGCTGTCCGGGCTCATCGAGACTGTGCCATCAGCAGTATTTGCCTCGACATTGCCGACATCAGCGGGCGAGGGGAGGAAGTCCACGATGGCATCCATCAGCTCTCGCGTACCAATCTGGGATGTGGACGCCCCCACCATAACCGGGATAATCAGGCCTTCTGCGATACCTTGCTTCAGACCGGCAATCATCTCGGCCTGGGAGATCTCTTCACCTTCGAGGTACTTGTCGGCTAGCTCGTCGTCAGCTTCGGCTACGGCTTCAATAAGACGTTCCCGAGCTTCTTCAACTACATCAGCGACATCGTCCGGGACATCGGCGTCAGGGTCGAGCAGATTTACCACTCCCGAGAATGCGGCCTCGGCGCCGATGGGAATCTGCACCGGCACGCACTCCCTGCCGAAGCGGTCCGTGATTTCACTCATTACGCGATCAAAGTCAGCGTTTTCACGATCCATCTTATTGATGAATACGACTCGGGGGAGATTGCGTTCGTTGGCGAGAATCCACATCTGGTTCGTGCCGACCTCGACACCCGCTGCGGCTGAGACGACTATGATCGCAGAATCGGCGACACGGGAGGCAGAAATGACTTCGCCACGGAAGTCAGCGTACCCGGGCGTATCTAATATGTTGATTTTGCAGTCGCGCCACGGGCAGGCAAGAACCGCCATCTGGGAACTGGATTGGCGGCGAATTTCTTCCGGTTCAAAGTCTGAGAGAGTGGTACCATCCTCCACTCTGCCGAACCGCGTTGTGTGACCGGCTGTGTGCAGCATAGCCTCCGCGATTATAGTCTTGCCTGCGCCCCCGTGTGACAGCAGGACTACATTGCGCAATTTTTCAGTCGTGAACTTGGGCATACTGCTTTACCTCCGGTTAGAATTCTGTACCCCAATTCTATTCAAAGGTTCAAATTCGTGCAACAGGCAAGTCGCGACTACTTACGCCGTGCGACAAATGGCCATTTATTCCCCATTTTTCGATGGTTTCCGCTGCAGAATTGGTAGGCAAGGCTGATCTGCTTCGCTGCGGTCACCTGTGCCGGGCGCATTCTTTGCACTGCGCTTGGTCTGCGTCTATAATCAGAAGTTGAACATATTTCCGTTTGTCTTCGAATTGAAATGGCCTTTGAGGGCACACGAGAGACTCATCAAGTATTACGAGGCTTGAAGTTGGCAGTCCGCGAAATCCTGCAAATTCCGCATCCTGTTCTTCGTCAGAGGGCGCGAAAAGTGCGCGCCATAGATGACGACATACTGCGGATCGCGTATGACATGGTTGATACGATGCGGAATGCCAGTGGCGTCGGACTGGCTGCCAATCAGGTCGGCGAGCTATTGCGAGTAATCGTAATTCAGCTGCCGGAAGAGGAAGAGGCGCGCATTTACATCAATCCTGAGATTACGCTGAGGGAGGGTGAACGAAGGGTCGAAGAAGGTTGCCTGAGCATTGCCGGATATAAGGGAATGGTGACGCGCTCGCTCTGGATTAGATTTCGCGCATTGGACCACACCTCCAAAGTCGTAAAGCTGAGAGCTGAGGAAACACTCTCACAGGCGTTGGAGCACGAAGTTGACCACCTGAACGGCATACTGTACACAGACCACATGGAAGCCCACGAGAAGCTGGTGAAGGTCGAACCAGAAGACGACAATCCCGCCGATCTCGATGAGGGTGATGATGCGCACACTGACAACATCGAGGATCAGCCTCATACCTCCCATAATCCAGAAAGCGACCTATGGCTTCCCGAAGACGACCCACGCAACACTCCCGCAACACTGAAGCTCAAATGACATTGAGCGTGATTGACGCAAATGCATAACTCGCTGGTCTATCTCTTGATTGCGTCAATTTCTCCACACTAAACTCATGAACGAAGCACCACCAAATACTCCCTATATAGCCTTGTCTCGCACCATGCGCTTTCCGTCGCTCGTCAAAGAACTTGCAGAATTCTTCCGCAGTAGGAGTGGCGAAGCATACCTTGTGGGCGGTGCGGTCCGGGATGCGCTCTTGGGTCACGAGCCCGAGGACATCGACCTCGCCGTGTCCGAGGATGCTTACACCGTCGCATGTTCAATTGCTGACACGCTTGGGGGGCACTGTTTTCGTTTACATGAGGACCCGCAAATAGCCCGTGCTGTGTTGAGTGGTGGCGAATGGAGTGGCAATGTGGACATTGTGACCATTCAGGATGGCATAGAGCGGGACATGCTGAGAAGGGACTTTACCGTCAATGCAATGGCGCTGCCAATTGATGCAGCATCTTCCGTTGATATTGATGCCCAAATTCTGGATGGGTGCGGTGGACTAGCAGATCTCAGGAGTGGCATCATTCGGATGGTCTCGATCGGCGCCCTCGACGAGGACTGCGTTCGTCTGATGCGGGGCGCGCGGTTGGCTGTGCAATTCGGGTTTTCGCTGGAATCCGAAACGGCTGCCTCGATCAGCGCCCGGGCTTCACTCATTTCGGACGCCTCTCAGGAGAGAGTGCGCGACGAACTGATGCGAATCTTGCGTATGCCTGACGCCCGGGCGGGGATACGTCTTCTGGATGAACTGGGGCTTCTCTGCCGCATACTGCCAGAATTGGCGGAGGCGAAAGGAGTCACGCAGCCGAAGGAACATTACTGGGATGTGTTCGATCACCTCGTGGAGGCTGTCGGTTGGGTTGATGCGATGTTTCACGACGATACCGATGAGAGTGTCCTAAGTATGATGCCTCGGTTCGAAGGACTGTCCGATTACTATGGTGGCGAAGTAGGCGTCGGATTCGACAGGCTCACATACCTAAAGTTAGCAGCGCTGCTGCACGACATCGCCAAGCCTGCAACTAAGACCATCGAAGCTTCCGGCAGGATTCGATTCCTTGGACACCACACTGAGGGTGAGGTCATTGCGCGAGAAATTATGAAGAGACTGCGGTTTGGTAGGAGGGGTGTGGATCATGTCGCCGGCATGGTGCGGTACCATTTACGACCCAGGCAAATGGCGGAGAAGGGCAAGCTGCCGACTAAGCGGGCCTTATACAGGTACTATCGTGATGTTGGCGATGTCGCTCTGGACACCCTCTATCTGAACACTGCCGACTACCTGGCAGCGCGGGGGCCGATGCTGGAACAGGAAGATTGGAAAGGTCACTGCGACCTGATCAGACATATTCTGAAAGCGGGAAATGCTACCGGAAGCAGGAATTCGCGCGATTCTGTGAAATCTCTTCCTAAGTTGGTAAGTGGATACGATATAATAGACAGGTTCGCGCTTGCGCCGGGACGAACAATCGGCGAATTGCTAGAAGAAGTAAAAGAGGCGCAGGCGAGCGGAGAAGTCAGTACAAGAGAGCAGGCGCTGGAGCTGGTGAGGACCAGCCTTGAGCGTGGAGGTAACGGTGCGTAGGAACGCAAGAGCGTTAATTACGATTTTGCTGCTGATCGTGGGAGCCGGCTTGGTGCTTGGATTCCCGACGATCAAGATAGTCGATTTCATTAGGGGCAACGACACAACCTTCCTGGGTCTGAGTCTTGGTTTGGACCTGCAGGGGGGCAGCCACCTTGTATATCGTGCCGAGCCAATAGCGGAAGATGGCGGCGAGCCGCAGTCTCCCGACGTCGATGATATGGAGAGCCTGAAACGCATCATCGAGCGGCGCGTGAACTCCTCCGGCCTGGGTGAACCAATTGTCCAGATTCTTGGCGACGACAGGCTTCTCATTCAGCTTCCAGGTGTGGGCGACCCTGAAAGGGCGGAGTCAATAATTGGCGAGACCGCGCGCCTGGAGTTCAAGCACCGCAGCATTAGTCCTCCACGCAACCTGGCTACCGAAGGAATCATCACAGATGCGGATGTCGTCAGTGTAACAGCAGAGCCGATACCCGATGAACTGCTTCCAGACAGCGGACCCGCTGCCGCGAGCGCTTCGGCGACGGGAACTCCCGAAGCTGAGGGCGCCGCGCCCCCCGAAGAATCGGCGGTTGAAGAAGAGCCGATTCCGGTGATAATTGTTGAGTTGACACCGAATGGCGCCGCGAAGTTCGACGAGGTACTTGCCAGTCTGACCCGGGACTTTCAGGTAGCGGCTGCGACGGCGAACATATTCGCATTTCAGAGTCAACTTCAGTCTGGAATACTGCCAGGGCTGAATGTCAACATCAGTGGCAACGAGTCGATAACTGGCGTAGTGGCGCCGCCCGCGGTCACCAAGCTTGCAGGTACTAACAGGTACGTGTTCCCATATCCTCAGCCTGAGCCGCCCGCTCCTGCGCAGCCCGGTGTGACTCCTGTTGCAGTAGAACCGCACGATGTCGCCGCGGCGCAGAACAGGGTTGGTGATAGCGCAACCGTTACATTCATAGAGCAGCCTGGGAGAGTTGACGAGGACTTTGGCCTCGGAGGCGATAATCTGTCCAGGTCTTATGCGAGCCTTCACGCAACGAGCGACCAGCCTATTATCAACCTGGAGTTCGACTCGCTTGGAACGCGGCTTTTTGGTGAAAAGACAACTGAAATTGCAGGCAGTCCCACTGACTCCATCGCAATATTCCTCGATGACGAGGAGTTAATTGCACCTGTGGTCAGGCAGCCAATTACCACCGGCACGGCAATCATCGAAGGTGGCTTTACACTGGAGCGCGCGCAGGATGTTTCCTTGCTGCTGGAAGGCGGTCGCCTGCCTTTCCCAATCACACTTCTACAGCGCCGAAGCGTCGACGCTATACTTGGCGCCGACTCGCTTGCCAAGAGCGTTGTGGCGGGCGGTGTGGGGCTTGCACTGGTCTTCCTATTCATGACGCTATACTATCGCGTTCCGGGGCTTGTGGCGTCGGTCGCACTTCTGATTTACACGGCGTTGGTGCTTGCGGTATTCAAGCTGCTGCCGGTTACCCTGACGCTATCGGGCGTGGCAGCCACTATACTCTCAGTTGGTATGGCGGTTGACGCGAATGTGCTGATATTCGAGCGTATGAAAGATGAGCTGCGGAACGGTCGCACGCTTATCAGCGCCATCAATATCGGCTTCAATCGTGCGTGGCCCGCCATACGGGACAGCAATGTGTCCACACTGATTACCTGCGCCATCCTCTACTACTTCTCGAATCAGCTTGGCACGACGATAGTCCAGGGATTCGCGGCAACACTGGCAATCGGCGTCATGATCAGCATGTTCTCGGCCATTGTCGTGAGCAGGACAATTCTGCGGGTTATTGCCTCCACGGGACTTTCGAGGCTTTTGGGCGCATTCGTGCCGACAGGTGGATCTGAGTTGCCGCAGCAGCCGCAATCGGCAGCAGTTCAGAGGAGCTGACACAGAATATTAATCACCGGCAGGCCGAACCTTGCCGATTTGAACTCGATTGGTACTGTCCTTCAGGAGCAATAAATTGGACTTCGTAGGCAAGAGAAACTGGTTTTTCCTCTTTTCGTTCTTAGTAATACTCCCGGGCGTGGTGTTTCTCATCATCAACCCCGGACTTCGCACAGGAATTGACTTCAAGGGCGGTTCCACAATGACGGTCGCCTTTTCGACCCCTGTCACACAGGAGGAACTGAGGAGCCAGCTAGCGAGTTTAGGCCAGGTTGACGCCACTGTGCAGAATTTTGGCGACAACACTTATTTCCTCAGAACGCGCCAGCTTTCAGATGCGGATAAGGAAACCATCCTGAATTCCCTTGAAGCCACCCTGTCTCCGGATGGAGTGGAGGTACTGTCGTCCGATCTGGTATCGCCGGTTGTAGCCCGCGAAACGATACTGAATGGCATGTATGCGGTCGTAGCAGCATCGGTAGGCATATTCATCTACCTGTGGTGGGCATTCCGCAGCGTCCCACGTCCTTTCCGCTATGGCTTGGCCGCTATTGTGGCGCTGGTGCATGACCTTGTCATTGTGGTGGGCATATTCGCGATACTGGGCAACCTACTGGGACTGGAAGTCAATACGATGTTCCTTGTCGCGGTGCTGACTGTTATCGGCTACAGCGTGAATGACACCATCGTCGTGTTCGACCGCCTGCGTGAGAATGTGACAAACTATGGTAACCGTGGATTCGCTCAAAATGTGAATGTAAGCATATCTGAGACGATCGGGCGCTCGCTGAACACGAGCCTCACATTGCTGATTGTGTTGATGTCGCTCCTGCTCTTCGGAGGAGCAACGATACGCACGTTCCTGCTGGTTCTGATAATTGGTGTAGTAGCAGGAACATACAGCTCGATCGCGGTCGCGAGCCAGGTACTCGTCGTATGGGAGAGTGGAGCCTTGGGAAGGATCCTGCCATTCCGCCGTTCCGCCACAGCCTAGTTTGGTAGGGCAAAGTCGAAGTGCGGTAGGTAGGCAGGCGAGTTTGAATCGCTATTGTGGCGGAATGAGGGCTACACGGGCAAAGGTGTTGGCAGCCTGCATCTGGCGAATAGCATCGTCCGCCTCGTCAAAGGTGAACTCCTGCGAGACGATGGGCTGAACTGCGCCGCTGGCAACCATGTCTATCGCCCTGCGTATGTGTCGCGGCGATGCGCCGGTCGCACCAACTACGGTGGCGTCGCGAAATAGCAATTCCGCGAGATTTATGCGCGCCGACCGCCCGGCAATCTCGCCGAGTACCACCATCCTGCCATATTGTGCCAGACTGGCAAGACACGAGCCGAAGAGCGCAGACCCGACTGGATTCAGCACTACATCCGCGCCGTTGTCTTCCGTCAACGCGAGGACGATTTCTGAGAAGTCCAGCTCGCTGTCTGCCAGTATCGCATCCACGCCCTGGAAGGATTCTATAGCGGTGAGCTTCTCCATTGATGTGGTAACCGCGAATACGCGCGCGCCCATTGCAGCCGCTACTTGAGCGAGATGAACCCCAAGCCCGCCTCCTGCGCCGACAACCAACGCTGTTTCGCCGGGCTGCAGTCTGGCTGCGTCTTCCAGGGCGCTGATTGCCACCCCAACGGGACAGGCGAGCAGAGCGGCTTGAACTAAGTCGAAGTCGTCGGGCAGGGGAATTGTACTGGATGCCGGTACTGTCAGGTACTGAGCGAATCCGCCATCAAGTGAGTGCCCGAATCCCTGGCCTCGCAGGCACCGATACTCGTTTCCTGCATTGCAGCGTTCGCATTCTCCGCAGAATGTCGTGAGTGTAGTGACAACTCTGTCACCATGTTGAACTGTAGTTACGCCGTCGCCTGTCGCCTCCACAGTGCCGGAGACTTCGTGCCCCAGAATGACCTCCGGCTTGACGCCGCGGCGCAGTGTTCCTTCAACGACTGCAACGTCGTGATAGCAGACGCCACACGCCGCAACCCGAATCAATACCTCGCAAGTACCTGGAGAATGTACTGCGATCTCTCGCTGTTCGAGCAGGGGCGCGGCGCCGTCCGAATTAAGTACGAGAGCCTTCATATGCAACCCCCGGAACTCATCCGTCAGGTGCTTCCAAGACGAAATGCCCCGCTAGTCAGCCGCCTGTCCATCGGCTGAAATCTGTGGGCGAAGCAGGTCAACGACAGCGCGTATGGTGTCGCTTGTAGGTCTGCTCTTATCAGCATCCTCTGGCGACTCGCTAGCGTATGGCGTCCTACTCAGCAGGCGGTACATTTCAGCCGCACCCTTGTGGAATGAGGGAGTTACTCCGAGATGCTCGAAGGTCGAGGCGATTTCCTCCATCTCCCCGATCCAGCGATGTGCGTTCGGTGGAAGGCGCGAAATGCCGTTGCTCATTTGCTTTAGTGCGGCCGGCTGGCTGAACTCAAACTCGGCGATAAGTTCGTCGGTCAGATTCATCGACTCTGCGGCAGACAGCAGCGCGGCCTGCAGAGTGGATGTGCCCTTGGTGAGAGCGGCGTAGCACATCTTGATTCCTGAAGCTCTGCCAATCTCTTCGCCGAGGGGCTTAACAGTGATGCCCTTTCCGTCCAACTCAGCGACGGCACTGGCGTGCTCGCCCGACACATAGAACCGAGGAGGAGTACCCCGCGTGGGCGAACCGCCGATGATGCCCCCGTCCACATACTGGCCGCCCGCCTCCGTGATGATGGCTTCCATCTGACGTGTCGTTTGCGGGGACACGGCGTTGCAGTCAGCGTACACCGAATGCTTTCCGGTCAGGCGCATGGCTGAGGCGACCTGGTTGGCGACCTCCATTGCCTGGTCCGGAACGAGGATTGAAAGAATCAGATCGGCTTGCTCAACCAGTAAGCCCAGGGTGGGGATGTCTCGAAAGTGCGCTTCAGCGGCGAGTTGCCGTGTGCGGTCGCTCCTTCCACGCAGGCAGGTTATGACATCAATCTCGTTCTGCCCAAGTGCATATCCTACACCCGATCCCATGTCTCCTGGGCTGAGAATGGCAACTGTATTGACGGACATCGACAATGCTCCTTCCTGAGAATACCTGAACTTCGTCCATTGTCTAATAGATTTCTCAGGTGCAGAATAACAGAATCGCGTGCATTTGTCCCAGAATTAGACCAAATACCTCAACCTCACAAGCGTGCTCCGAGTAGGAATCATTCGGCGTGGAAGAAGCTCTTACTCGGGATATACCCATTCTTCGAAGTTGATGTTTGCAGGCCTTCCGCTTTCGTCAACGAGGTCAGACTCATGAGAGTCGAATGTAAACCCGACGATGAGACTTTCCCCGGGCACCAGTGGTGGGTTATCAGTGTCTGCCCCATCGAATGTCAGTGTATCCGTGCCGCTTCCGCTTACATAAGGAATACTCCATCCGCCTGTGGAAGGTTCAAGAACATACAGGCCGACTTCGCCATTGACCGTAACGGGTGCGTTGAAGTAAACCTCGACATTATCATCAGAGTTTCTCGATAGAGATATTATTTCTGGCGAATCGCTTGGCCCGCCGGAGCCGCCGGGTCCCGGAGGCATCATTGATGGATCGGCCTCGATGTAGTTTTCCGGTGCCGCGATTGCGAACGGCTCGTTGTGGTCACTGTACAGAAAGTCGGCGACTTCGATCGTGTCTCCATCGGGGGTGGGAATCAGCAGAGCCACCGACTGCTGCAGGAAGGTGCCTGTATCTACGACCAGATGTATCTCCATTGGCGGTGCCTGCATCCCCATCTGCTCAACGGGAGCCAAATACGAAACCATGTATCCTGTGCCATCTGAGTCAAGATTCACATCGTTCCAGACGATGTCAGGGTTCTCCAACTCCTCTACTTGTTGCTCGACCATATTTAGTGACAGTAGCATCGCGGAGAACTCGTCCTGGGATTGAGGGACCTTAAACCACTGATCCGTGGTGCCGTCTTTCACATATGTTTCCCCTTCGATGAGAATGAGACGGACAGTCTCGCCTCCGGGTCCCACCATAACTATGCTGAAACGATCGGGAAACACTCGGTCGATCTGCATCTGCATGCTTGGAACAGCGGCGTCGGGTGGCAGTTCCGCGGGAAGGAGTGCCCCAAGGTTGAATTCGAGGTCGACTCTAACGCTCTGCAACTCGATCATCGCCGCGTTGCTGCAGGACAAGATCAGTTTAGGATCAGAGAGGCTGCCGTCAGTGAGGCATTCGGGCGGAAGATCATGTGTCATTGCTTCTTCGTCTTCAGTTTTATCTAACTCCGCTGTCTCATCGCCTTCGTCCGTATCTTCGACCTCAGTAACGGCAGTTGGCGACGGCGAAGGCAGGCTCGTCATCGTTGCCGTTGGCATGGGTGTTGGCTCCGCCGTTGGCACAGTTGTGGGCATGGGAACTGATGTCGGCGCTGCTGGAGCGGTAGTAGGCGCAGGTTCGGGTGCTGCAGTCGGCGCAGATTCGGACGCTGCGGGAGGTTGGACGGTAGCAGCACCTACCGGCAGGTTCGTATTGCGATCCTCGTCGCCAATCCCACAGGCGGCGGTTGAAAAAAGCATTGCCACTAGAACCAAAGCTAGTGTGAAACTGAAGAGATTTCTTGCGATCCTTGACGACAGATCCGCCATTTGGCTAGCTATATTCATTGTATGCTCCGTTCTCAATTGTCGTTTTGAGGCTGTCTGACCCAGTGCAGGAAATTGGTTAATTTTCATACTGTGATAGGAAACTGGAATGTACACCTGCTAAACTGTCGACTGAAATAATACCATAATGATTTATATATACAATACTTGTCACAGTAATAGACAATTTATATATTATATCTGGGATGTTCACGATGCGTAAGTACTTCTGAAGCCTTCTGGAAATGGAAGTTCACTCTGCGTCAAGGAAAATTCTGAGTCAGACTTGGATAAGTGACATTAGTTCTGCATCGCTGACGAGGTATATTTGAACCAGAAGGTGTCTTTGGGAAGGCGTGCGAGGCCAGATAGGCAGTTGCGAATACAGAGGCCTGATATTATAGTCTGCTCAATCGCCGTCAGTTAACTCTGCCGCGGGCGGGGTTGTGTGGAGCACATGCTGAATCGGGCAGAATCGCGGACGCGCCCTATTAGCCTGTGGCCTGATCCTGTAGATAGGCCATAGCCCGGACCGTAAATCTTCATGTAAACCAGGGAGGTATGTCATGAGGTACGATTACATCGTTGTAGGTGGAGGCTCCGCCGGCTGTGCTATCGCCACGCGGTTGTCAGAGGACCCAAATTGCTCGGTGCTGCTCCTGGAGGCAGGACCCGATTACCCTGAATTCGATCAGCTACCGGACGACCTGAAGCTGGGCAATAATGTATGGCTGTCCGCATACGGGCCGCATAATTGGGGCTACACCGCACGCCTTACGTCAGAGCAGGAGAGTTTAGTAATCCCCAGGGGCAAAGCAACGGGAGGCTCAAGCGCCGTGAACGGCCAGGTGCTTTTCAGGGGAATACCGGAGGACTACGACCGCTGGGCGGAATGGGGCAACGATGAGTGGGGATTCACCCAGGTGCTTCCGTACTTCAACAAGCTGGAGACCGACCTGGACTTTGGAGGGGACGACTTCCATGGCTCCAACGGACCTGTACCGGTGCGCCGCCCGCCTCGCAATGAGTGGATGCCTCATGCCACTGCCTTTGAACAGGCCTGCGTCGCAGAAGGCTTTCCAATAGACGAGGACCAAAATCATCCTGAATCGACCGGCGTGTCGCCGCGTGCCCGCAACAACATTGACGGCATTCGGATGAGCAACGCCATCAACTATCTGAACATGGCGCGCCACCGCCTTAACCTCACTATCAGGGGCAGTGTGACAGCGAGGCGAATTCTGTTTGATGGCAAGCGCGCCATCGGTCTAGAGGCTGAGAGTGGCGGCGAGGTCTTCTCGGTTGAAGCCGACGAGATTATCGTGAGCAGCGGCGCGATTGCCTCGCCGCAGCTTCTAATGCTGTCCGGAGTCGGCCCCGCTGACCACCTGCGAAGCTTCGGCATCGAAGTCGTACACGACTCGCCTGGCGTCGGGCAGAATCTGCGCGACCACCCCGCAGCTGCTGCGCTATACCACGCTGTAGGAGACCCGCCGGAAGTACAGGCGCCGACGATTCAGGTAGGACTACGTTATACGGTCGAAGGCTCGGACCTGCGCAACGATATGCAGCTCAGCCCGATGCTCATGACCAGTGAGCACCGACCGGCGCATGTTGAAATCGACGAAGACTTGAACTACATCGGATTGAGCGCCAGCCTGCAGTTGGCGCTCGGGAAAGGCGAGTTGAAGCTGCAGTCAACTGATCCTCATGTGCAGCCTCTTCTCAACTACAACTACTACCAGGATGAAGAGGGAGAGGACCTGCGGCGTATGCGGGAAGCGATACGGCTTGGCGTGCGCATGGCCGAAAGTTCCAGTTTCTCAGACCTTCTCCTAGATCGGATCATGCCCAGTGATGAGGAACTGCGGTCCGACGACCTGCTTGACGACTGGCTGAGGCGAAACTCCGGGACATCTCATCATGTGTCGGGCACATGCAAAATGGGACCGGACTCGGACCCAATGGCAGTGGTTGACCAGTACCTGAAGGTGAGAGGCGTAGAAGGGCTCAGGGTTGCCGATGCCTCTATTATGCCGGACTGCATAAGGGCGAACACGAACGCGACTACGATAATGATCGGAGAATAGGTTGCGGACTTCATCAAGGAAGGACGCTAATTTCCCGACGACGGAGGCTAACTATGGAACTGGGGGCGCATGTATCTGCCGCAGGCGGCGTAGATAAGGCAGTCGGGCGCGCAGTGGATATCGGCGCGGAGGCAATACAGCTTTTCGCCTCGTCGCCGCGCGGCTGGAAATTCAGGCCGATTCCCGATGACAAGGGGGAAGCATACAGGGAGAAAGCTGAGGAAGCGGAAATACGCTCAACATTCCTGCACGGGTCGTACCTGGTGAATATAGGCGGAAAACCCGATCTTGTGGAGAAGTCAATAAACTCGCTTATCAATCACATGAATGCGGCAGCTCAGATTGGCGCAAAGGGCGTCATATTCCACTCCGGCAGCCATAAGGGTGTCGGGTTCGACGCCGTGTTCGAACAGGCAACGGGCGCACTTGTACAAGTTCTGGACAACACCGACGACAGTGTGCAGCTGATTATCGAGAACTGTGCGGGAATGGGCGCGCAGATCGGTGCGTCCTTCGCGGAACTTGGCAGCCTCATCAGGGAAGTGGATTCGCCACGTCTTGCGATATGTCTAGACACGGAGCATGCCTTCGCCGCCGGCTACAACATCGCCGATCCGAAAGGCATTGATAAGGCGATGTCGGAGTTTGATGCTGAAATCGGGCTGGACAAGCTGGTGGTCGTGCATGCCAACGACGCTAAGGTGGAGTTCGCCTCCGGTATTGACCGCCACGAGAACATAGGCGAAGGTTACATTGGCATAGAGGGCTTTGCGACCATTATGGGTCATTCCGCGTTTTCGGATGTGCCATTCCTGCTTGAAGTGCCCGGTACGGACAAGAAGGGACCTGACAAGCCGAACCTAGACCGCCTCAAGGCCATACGCCGGAGACTGGCGGAGTCTGCATAGCATCCTCGATGATTCCGGCGACGCTGAGAGCACAAAGGGGAATCCTTCCTGAGCGCATGGCTAGATGAGCGTCGTAGCGATCAGCGTCGTTTATGGAGTACTCGCTGCTGTCGGCTGGGGTGTGGCGGACTTCATTGCTGCTACCGCATCCAAGCGGATAGGCGTGCTTCGCGCTGCGACCGGCGTGCATCTCTCCTCCTCGGTGGCTCTTGCAGGCTATTTCTTTATCGTCTTCGAGCCGGGCTTACTGACCTGGGAACACTGGGTGGTACTCGCGAGCATATCGGTTCTGGCAGTGCTCGTATATGTTGCCTTCTATCGCGCGCTCCGGGAAGGCCCCGTCGCCGTAGTCAGTCCCATAGTTTCGTCGTATGCCATTGTGGTCATCGCGCTTGCGATGGCGTTCTCCGGTGAGCGGCTCAGTGGCTGGCAGGGGCTCGGAGCGTTGTGCAGCATTGGGGGCATCGTCCTCGCGTCATTCGACCCTCGAGAGTTTTCGAGCAGCAGAAGGCTCATAGGGCTTGGCGCCGCACTCGCCATCGTCACCATGCTTGGCATAGGCCTGTTGAGTTACGGTATGGGCGTGCTCTCCAGGGAGATTGGATGGTTCTTGCCCGTGTATATAAGCCGTACGATGACCACTGGACTCTTCATTCCTCTCACAATTGGATTGAGGCGATGGACCTTGAGCGGGATAACTCTCCCTGTCGCTGCCGGAGTCGCGGTCGCGGGCATCGTCGAGATGGGCGGCCTGTTCGCCTATACTAGGGGGACGCAGGTTGGGGTCATATCTATCGTGGCCGCCGCTTCCATTGCGTACCCCCTCATCCCGATGATCGGAGGTATCGTGATCTTCGGTGAGCGGCTGGCTACCAGCCAGTGGACCGGGCTTGGCATTACACTCGCAGGCCTTTTCGTGCTCGCACTAGCACCGTGATATACTCTGACGCGGCAAAAGCACGGCGTAATAGCGACCAGATACCGCGTAGCAGAAAGAGGTGAATAATGGGACTGAAGGACAAGGTATGTATAGTTACCGGCGGCGGAAGCGGCATCGGGCGCAGCGCAGCGCTGATGATGGCAGAAGCCGGTGCAAAGGTCGTGCTCGTCGGAAGAACGGTTTCCAAGGTAGAGGACGTGAAGGATGAAATTGAGGCCGCCGGGGGTAAGGCGATGGCTCTGGGCCTCGATGTCGGCGACTACGACGGCGTGATGCAAATGGCTAAAGATGTTCTCGGCGCCTATGGCCAGATTGATGTGCTGGTGAACAATGCGGGGCACAGCTCGCATCACCGCCGTCTGATGACAACTACGCCAGAGGAGTTGCGTGCTGTGCTGGACTCGAATGTGGCTGGAAGCGTCTTTTGCTCGCAGGCTGTCGTGCCCCATATGCAGGAGCGAGGAGAGGGGACGATAATCAACGTGTCGTCGATGGCGGGAGTAAACGCGAGCATGCTGGCTGGCATGGCTTACAGTGCAGCGAAGGCGGCCGTCATCAATTTCACTGCGTTCCTCAATGCGGAATATAAGAACTCCGGCATCCGGTCGAGCGTGGTAATTCCCGGCGAAGTCGATACGCCGATTCTGGATAACAGGCCCATCGTGCCGTCGGACGATGCAAGAGATACGATGGTCACGGCTGATGATGCAGCAGAAGCGATATTCCTGATTGCAAACCTGCCGCAAAGGGCGTGTATCCCGGAACTCATAATCAGGCCCACTTACCAGAGGGACACCTCGGCGGAGGCAGGTGCGGCGTAGCAGAGTAAGTCAGCGTATCAGTAGGTCAGTCAGTCAGTTTTACAGATGGGAGAGTGTTATGACTCAGCAGCAGGCACCGCCATATATGGCGGCATTACTCGCGAATGATCCAAAGATGGCAGAAATACTGACGGCTAACAGAGATTTCATCATTCAAGATGGAGCGCTGTCGGCTAAAGTGAAGACGCTGATGACGATGATGTGCGATGCGCTTCTGGCGCATGAGGACGGCGTCAAGGCAATCGCGGACAGGGCGCGCGGGATGGGCGCAAGCGAAGAGGAGATCGCCGAGACGATCAGGGTCGCATTCTGGATGGGTGGATTGCCAGCTCTAGTAACGGGTATGAACGCATTCCGCGAAGACTAGATTGCGTCTGTGGACTACTTTTTGCCAAGAGCCTGCGGGTTGACACAGCCCGGCATCGGCTCGCCATTCAAGGCGGCGATGATATTGGCGGCTGACATCTGCCCCATGCGGCGCACCGTTTGACGGCTGGCGCTGGCTATGTGTGGCGTAATCAGCAGGTTGTCGAGGGAAAGCAGTGGATCGTCGATCGGTATCGGCTCTGGGTCGGTTACATCTATCGCCGCTCCCGCGATCACTCCTCCCGCCAGCGCGTCATAGAGTTCGCGTGGATTCACCGTACGGCCGCGCGTAGTGTTGATGAGGAACGCCGTCGGCTGCATTAGATCAAGCTCTCGTTTGCCGATCATGAACTCGGTTTCTGGCGTTAGCGGCATGTGCAGGCTCACATAGTCGGCCTCTGACAGTACGGAATCCATATCGTCACGCCACTCCGCTCCCAGCTCATTCTCGATTTCGGGCTTGCGCGAGCGTGAGTGGTAAACGATGCGCATGTCGAAGGCGCGTGCCCTGCGCGCGACCGCCGTCCCTATAAGCCCCATCCCGATGATGCCCAAAGTCGCACCATGCACATCCGTGCCAAGGTACGGAATCTGGTCGAAGACCTTCCACTCGCCGGCGCGGATTCTGCGTTCGCCATAAGCGATGTTGCGCGCGAGCGATAATATCAAGCCGAATGTGAAATCGGCGCAAGACTCGTGAAGCACGCCGGGCGTGTTGCCGATTAGGATGCCGTTGCGTGTGGCTGCGGGAATATCAATGTTATCCAGGCCGACGGCGCGATTTGCGACCACTTTGAGGCTGGTAGCGCTGTCGAGTAGTTCGGCGTCGATTATATCCGTGACTTCCGTGAGCAGCGCGTCGCACTCCTGCGCCTTTTCCAGCATCAGGGTACGCGGCGGCGGTGAGTTCTGCTGCCAAACTTCAATATCGTAGATGCCGTCTAGGTAGGCTATCGCCTCAGGTATGATGTGGCTGCGGGTAATGAATATCCTGTCGTCGGGCATAATTCACCTAGTATCGATTTCGTTCGTCTGTCGGTTCGTCAGTATATCAGCACGCATCGGGACAAGGGATGTGGATGCGCGAAGGTACAGGGGGTGCTTTGGTTCGCCGGTCTTGTTGAAGCCAAGATGAAAAGGTGTTGTCTGGGCGAATACCTGCTGTCTGATCTGGCGCGACCTGTCCTTATACGAGCCGTGATTGCCCCACGCGAGCACAACCCTATCTGCAGAATCGAGTGCGCGGCTTATCCATGCGTCGTTTTCGGGACCAACCGGGTCGTCCGCGCTGCGCAATTCCTCAACGTACGAAGTTCTGAAGGCGAAGAGGTTTGCTACTTCCAGGACTCCGAAGTTCCACTTCTCAGCGAAGCCGATGCAGCGCCTGATGGTAGGATCGTTGTATGTCTCGTCGGCTGTGCCCGGGTTGAGCATGATGAACAGAAGACGGCGCTTCGAATCGCAGATTCGCCTGCCGAGAAGGTAGCGAAAAGTTCTATCGGCGGAGAAGCGCGCCCAACTGTCGCTCACGACGCCTCCAGTTCCCCGAGGGCGTGTTCAATCTCAGCGATAACACCGGCATCAGTCTCATCTTCCAGGGCAGATGCCAATGCTGCTCTCGACTCATTCCCGCCGATGCGTCCGAGCGCCCACGCCGCGTGACCGCGCACTATATCGCTCTCGTGTTGGAGCGAGTTTGCGAGTGAGGGAATGGCTGCCGGGTCGCCGATGTTGCCGAGTGCGACACACACATTGCGCTGGAGGCCGACTCGTTTTGCGCGCTTGATTGGGCTGCGCCGGAAGCGCTCGCTGAATGCAGCCTGGTCCAATTCCAGTAGCGGAATGAGTGCGGGTGCGGCGAAGTCGTGGCGCTGCTGAAATGCCGGTTCAAGGCTGCCGATTGCCTTTCGGTTGACAGGGCAGACATCCTGGCAGATGTCGCAGCCGAATACCCAATCGCCAATCTGCGAGCGCAGTTCTCGCGGGATCGAACCGCGAAGCTCAATCGTGAGATAAGAAATGCAGCGCTTGTTGTCTATGACATACGGCGTGACTATTGCTCCCGTTGGGCAGGCGTCTATGCAGAGCACGCAATCGCCGCAAGTCTTCTTGAGCGGTCTATCAGGCGACAGCGGTATGTCGGTGATGACTTGCGCTAAGAATACCCAGGAGCCATGTGACTGCGTTAGGATGTTTGTGTTCTTGCCGAACCAGCCGATTCCTGCACGGGCCGCCGCAGCACGGTCGTTCATGGGCCCATCATCGACGAATATGCGCGTATTTACGGGTCGCCCAGCAATTTCCGGCAGCCTTGCGGCGAAATCGCGCAGCCGTCCCTTGATAACATCGTGGTAGTCCTCGCCCCAAGCGTATCTGGCTATTTTGCCGCGTGGCTCGTCATCTGGCTCCCCTGGCTCGCCGGTGTTGTAGCTTAAGGCAAGAGATATAACGGACTCGGCTCCCTCCAGCAGTTCCTGTGGACGATTGGCGCGTCGAACTCGCTCCTCCGTGTACCAGGTAAAACCGTCCATGTGCCCGTCACGGATGCGCTCTAGGGCAGCGGCCTCGTCGCGCTTGAATGCGTCGGCGGTTGTGACACGCACGATGTCGAACCCGGAATCAATGCCGAGCTGCTTGATTGAGTCTCTTAATCCGTTGTATTGCATGCTACGACTATTAGCAGCCTTAATATATATTGCGGAAGCATTATCATGACTAGCAATTTACATCATTCAGTGAGTTATGTTGACCGACTATGCTGCAGCATTATATCATCACGCGTAATATCTAATTTACCCAGAATTTATTCCGCCATTTTCGGCACCGCAGTTTTAATGCGGCGTGTACATCCTTGAATTAAGTCGTATCACTTTGCTATATTCAGGCAATCCATATTTTTGAGGGGGTCGTATTTTGGCAACTCCGCGCATCAAGGAATTACGACGAGTCTATGGATTCGATGAAGTCGCAATCGTGCCGGGAGAGGTAACAATCAACCCCGAGTTGGTCAGCACCGACTTCCCGATTGACGGCATTACACTTAAGACGCCGGTGCTTGCCTCCGCAATGGACGCTGTCGGCTCCCCTGCGTTCGCTGGAAAGATGAGCGAACTGGGTGGCCTGGGAGTAATGAACCTCGAAGGCGTGCAGGCTCGGTATGACGACCCTGATGAGATTCTCAGCCAGATTGTTACAACGCCGCAGGACGAGGTAACCGGACTCCTGCAAAAGCTCTACTCCGCCCCCATCAGACAGGAACTTGTGGGTGAGCGGGTAGAAGAGGCAAAGAAAAACGGCGCTGTCTGCGCCGTTTCTGTTACCCCCGCAAATACGAAGCAACTGGCCCCTGCGGCGGCCGAAGCCGGCGCTGACATGATCGTCGTGCAGTCCACGGTTACGACCGCTAGGCATATCTCCAACAGCGCGCGCGGACTGCGGTTCCCTGAATTGCTGGAGATGCTGGATATCCCTGTGCTGGTGGGCAACTGCGTAGCCTACGAGGTGGCGCTCGAACTCATGGAAACGGGTGTCCACGGCGTGCTGGTGGGTGTCGGCCCCGGAGCTGCATGCACAACCCGCGAAGTTACTGGCGTAGGTGTTCCTCAGGTAAGCTCGACGATTGACTGCGCCGCCGCGAGGGATGAATATTTTGACCGGACGGGACGCTACGTGCCTATAATCACGGATGGCGGTATTCGGACGGGCGGTGACCTGTGCAAGGCGTTCGCCTGCGGTGCAGACGCAGTAATGCTGGGTACTCCTCTGGCGCAGTCCGAAGAGGCGCCGGGCAAGGGATACAACTGGGGCATGGCGAATCCACACCCCGCTCTGCCTAGAGGCACCCGCGTCAAAGTGGGCATCAACGGCAGTCTGGAGGAGATTCTTTACGGCCCCACTTCGGTCACGGACGGTACGCAGAACCTAATGGGAGCGCTTCAGGTGTGCATGGGGATGATCGGCGCCCAGACGGTGCAGGAGATGCACGACGCCGAAGTCGTGGTCGCCCCCTCGATCAAGACGGAAGGCAAGCACTACCAGTTGGGCATGGAGTAAACCAGTTCGTTACATTCATAGCGAATGAATTGATTTCAAAATGCGGAGGGCGGCCATAATGGTCGCCCTCTTGCTATGTGGCAACTAACACACAGCGTGGCAAGCCCAATAAATCGTTGATGTGAGTGATGCTCGCCTGAGGGAAATTCGCTCGTGCAATCTTCCGTACCGATTCCAGCTGCTCGGGCGAGATTTCCACTATTAGCTGGCCACCCTCTTTAAGCTTGGAGGTTGACTGCTTGATAAGGCGGCGAATTATCTCCAGTCCGTCCTCGCCTCCGTCAAGAGCCGTTTGAGGTTCACACTGGACTTCCGGTGCCAGCCTTGATAGCAGGTTGGTTGCAATGTATGGTGGATTGGAGACTATCAGGTCCACGGCTTGCGACAGTGGAGCAAGCAAGTCTCCTTGCAGCAGTGTTACTCGGTCATTGACGCAGTGCCTTCGGCAATTGCGGCTCGCGATAGCCAGAGCCTCGGCAGAGCAATCGATCGCAAAGACTCGCGCTCCGGGTAAGTTCGCAGCAATCGCTACTGCAATTGCGCCGCTGCCTGTGCCAACGTCGGCGACTGAAATGTCCTTATCATGCCGTTCATTCGCAACTTTAAGTGCTCTCTCTACGACTTGCTCGGTTTCCTGCCTCGGGACTAGCACGCCGGGACTAACGAGGAAGTCGAGACCGTAGAACTCCCGGTGTCCCGTGATATAGGCGAGCGGTTCGCGGGCGATGCGGCGTCTTGTGAGTTCCTGGACGCGCTCGAGATTTTCCACGCCGATCGTATCCTGGAGTGAGGCGTAGAAGCGTGCTCGGTCGTGTTTGAGCACATGTCTGAGCAGAACTTCAGCTTCGAGCGCGCTGTCAGCAATGCCGTTGCGCTTCAGTGTTTCAGCTATGTCCGAAGCGACCTGCCGGATTTGGCTGGACACGGCACTTCTTATGCGCCGAATGCCAGCGCATCCGCCTGTTCTTGCTGAATGAGAGCGTTTATGAAATCGTCCAGTTCGCCGTCTAGGACACTCTCTAGGTTGTAACTCGAAAAGTTGACTCTGTGGTCCGTGACGCGGCCCTGCGGAAAATTGTAAGTACGGACTCGCTGCGAACGGTCTCCGCTGCCTACTTGGTTGCGGCGCACCTCGGATATTTCTGCATGCTGCTTCTCGATTTCCCGCGCGAGAAGTCTTGATCGCAGAACCGCCATCGCCTTTTCCCTATTCTTGTTTTGGGAGCGCTCGTCCTGGCAGGTTGCGACTATCCCGGTTGGCACATGAGTAATGCGAATGGCAGTTTCCACCTTTTGCACATTCTGGCCACCATGACCGCCCGCACGAAAAACGTCAATATCCAGATCGTCGGGCTTGATGTCGATGTCAACTTCTTCGGCTTCGGGCAGAACGGCAACTGTGGCTGCGGATGTGTGTATGCGACCGCTTGACTCGGTTACCGGCACACGCTGGACGCGATGCCCGCCGCTCTCGTGCTTGAGCCTGCTGTAAGCGCCGTTGCCGCGAAGCTCGAACACTATCTCTTTGATTGCGCCCAGGCCCGTCTGGTTGATGTCTATGACCTCGGTATGCCAGCCGTTTCGCTGGGCGTACCGCGTGTACATACGATATAGATCGGAGGCGAACAATCCGGCCTCGTCCCCGCCCGTGCCTGCGCGAATCTCAAGTATGACATTCTTCTCGTCGTTAGGATCCTTGGGGATAAGCTCTATACGCAGGTCCGATTCAATGCGCTCGATGCTCGCAAGTAGTTCATCCTCTTCTTCTCTCGCCAACGCCATCATATCGGCGTCGGATTCCTCGCGAAGAAGGGCGCGAACCTCGTCGAGTTGTGTATTCGCGCTGCGGAATTCCCTCGAAAGCTCGACGATAGTCCGTATAGAAGACTGCTCCTTGGCAAGCTTCTGAATGTGAGTGTAGTCGACGGCGATTTCGGGATCGGCCATGAGACCTTCGAGCTCGTCGTAGCGATACTCGATGGCTTCTAGCCGCTCTTGCATGGTCATGATTCGTTGTTCTCTCTTGTTAGACTGGCATGTAGTATATCAGAAGCCCCGCAAGTCTTGAGATGATGCTGCGTTCTGACAAGTTTCACACTGTGTTAATTCAGATGCGGGGCGATGCCACTATTCTTGACCTCAGTGAATGTACCGCATAATCTGAATGAAGGGGACGGGACGACACAGCTCAGCCGAGTCGTTCATTGGCCCTGGCAGCGGTTCTGCTGGCGGAGATAGCTTTCCAACCGAGTTAGAATGTGTAAGGAGGGGTGGAGATGAAGGTACTTGTGGCGGGTTCATCGGGGTTGATTGGCACGGCGCTCCAGAGATTGCTGCTAGCTGACGGGCATGAAGTCCTGAGGCTGGTGCGTCGCCCGCCGACGTCGGCCGATGAAGTGCATTGGGATCCCACCGTGGGAAGCATTGATTCTGGCGCGCTGGCAGGCGTAGAGGCGGTGGTGCATCTTGGCGGCGCGAGTATCGCCGGCAAACGATGGAACTCCGAATACAAGCAGGAAATTCGTGACAGTCGTGTTGATAGCACGCGCCTTCTAAGCGAGACACTAGCGACCCTGCAGCCAACGCCCGCGGTATTTCTCTGTGCCTCCGCGCTCGGCTATTACTCGGATAGGGCTGATGAGATTCTCACCGAAACTTCGCCGAAGGGCGAGGGATTTCTTGCGGATGTAACCGAAGAATGGGAAGACGCCACCTTACCGGCTGTGGAGGCTGGTGTCCGCGTATGCAATATGCGCATCGGCGTGGTGATTAGTGAGAACGGCGAACTTCCTCAGAGCATGCTAACGCCATTCAAGCTTGGGCTGGGCGGAAAACTTGGAAATGGGCGGCAGCACATGAGTTGGATTCACATTGACGACGTTGCGCGCGCTTTCGTCCATGTTCTAAATACGACCTCAATAAGTGGGCCTGTAAACGTCTCCGCACCGACTCCTGTCACCAACGCAGAATTCACCAAGGCGCTCGCGCGTACTCTCTCTCGTCCCGCCCTGTTCACAGTTCCCGGATTCGCGCTGCGAATGGTGATGGGTGAAATGGCGCAATTCGCACTGGGTTCTACGAGGCTATATCCATTGAAACTGATTGAGAGCGGCTTCAAATTCAATTGGACTGAGATCGAACCTGCGCTGCGCGACATTCTTGACAGCTAGGTCAAGATGTCGTCATTCGATCATCTCAGGCCAAGTGTGCCGAATACCAGCCTCTGGACCGACTGAGTTCCCGCCTCGGCGAATGTTCTCGCGTCTCGCACCATGTCTGCCTGAATTGGCAGCTCATCCAGGTCCCTGAGTGTGGTCACCCCATACCTTTCCGCATACTCTGTCGGAATCTCCGCCGACAGGTGCTGCTCGGACATGACTGCAAAGTCCAGCGCCCACCCCCGCGCTACAGCCTGCAAGTCGTAACCGCCACCACCGAGGGCAAGCCATTTGCCAATACCGAGTGAAGCCAGTTCTTCCACTGCCGCAGCGTGGCCCTGCACAGAGAGGGCAAGATGCGTTATAGGGTCTTTGAAGTGCGAGTCGATGCCCAGCTGCGTTACAAGGACATCCGGCTGGAATCTCTGCAGAAGCGGCATCGCCACCTCGCGCAAGGCCCACAGATAGACCTCGTCAGTGGTGTAAGGATATAGGGGCATGTTCACGGAATATCCCCTGCCTCTGCCGGCGCCAATCTCCTGTGTGTGCCCCGTTCCCGGGAATAGAAACGCGCCCGACTCATGGAGAGAAATCGTCATCACGGCATCCGAGTCATAGAAGGCATGCTGCACACCGTCACCGTGGTGGCAATCAATGTCCACATAGGCGACCCTCATACCCTCTGCCACCATCCGCTTTATTCCGATTACAGGGTCATTGAACACGCAGAATCCGTAAGCGTAGGAGGGCATTGCATGGTGTAGGCCACCCGATATGCTGAACGCTGCATCCGCTTCACCTGAGAGCAGCAGTTCCACTGCCGTCATCGTCGCCCCCGTGGACAGAACTGCGGCGTCATATATTCCCGAATATGCGGGGTTGTCGCCAGGTCCGAAGTTGAACCTTCGTTGATCAACAGTGGCATCGTCTTCGTTTAGCCGCCGCACAGCCTCGATGTATTCAGCGGAGTGATACCACATCAGCTCCTCTAGCAAGGCTTCGCGTGGCGCGACAACTGACGCGTGTGACGCATCGAAGGCGCCATAGCCATCCAGTAGCTCGTATGTGTACCGGAGCCGCACCGGTTTCATGGGATGCGTCTCGCTTAGCGTGTGCCGCGTGAGCTCGTCAGCGTATATGAACGCCGTCCTTCGCGCCATATCTAGCTCTCCAGTAGTCGCAAGGACTCGCGCCCAAGCTCCAGGTGCAGGTCCGCGTCGGCGACGATGAAGTCCTGTCCAGACGATCTGGATATCTCAGCAAGTTCGCTCCGCACCGCTTCCTCCCATGCCGGGTTGATGTGAGAAACGATGACTTGAGGCACTCGGTTGTGAATCGCCCTGAATCTTTCCAGTTCGTCCAACAGCATATTCGGTGTCAAGTGTCCGGCTGCCCTCGCTCCTGCCTCATTCTTGTTGCCGAATGTGACTTCTGTCAGCAGCACATCGGGTTCAACATGCTCCCACACGTCGCCTAGCCCACGGCCTGTGTCGCCGGTGTAGAACAGTCTCATCTGACCATCGGAAACCTGAAAGCCTGCTGCCGGTACCGAATGGGGCACTGGCGCGGCCATCGCCTCATATCCAAGCACCCTGAAAGGCTTGTAAAACTCCACCGCATGCATCCTGAAAGTTGGCGTCTCAATGCTAGGGGAACTCAGAAAGTCTGGGAATAACCTACCGGTCATCAGCGTTTCCGTGACGGCATCAACAGTGTCTTGAATAGCGTACACATCAATGGTTACTCCTGCGTTGCGGACGGCAATTCCCAGCGGAAGCAGGTCCTTTACATGGTCAAAATGCCTGTGCGATAGGATGATCGCTGGGATTCCCTGCAACTCGTCCTGCGTAAGCGAGCGTGTTAACGAGCCGGCATCCAGCGCAAGCACGCCGTCAATCAGATGGCTTTCCATCCTCGTATGACGGCTCTCCACATTGTGCGCGCCAAGCACTCTAAGTTTCATGTGTTCTCCTAGGTGAGCGACTGATTCTGCGGTGGGAATCCTATGTGTGGAGTCGTGGCTACGCTATATCCCCACGATCCTGATCATGGAATGCGCCTTGTAGATGCGATTGATGTTCAGCAACAGGGCGGTCAGGTCCTCGCAGTATCGCGCGTTCTCCAGACCTCCGCCGTCAACTCCGCGCGCACCCTTGATTGTCTCCGCCAATCCGATGACCTTGCCCTTGGCTACCCCGTCATCTCCGAAAACGACGATGTCTGTGTCCAATGGCCTGTTGGGGATAAGAAGCTCCTGAGCGCTCACATTGTGGAATGCCGCTGTGTGAATAGCATCGGGAACAATCTCGCGAGCCTCAAGTGCTGCCGAGCCTGCCTCCACCCTGATTGCGCTGGCATTGCCTTTGCTGAATGTCAGGGGTGCAACGACGTTTATGATGAGCTTACCTCTCAGCTCCTCGGTGAGGGCTTCCAACGTCGGCCTCTGCGCTGAGTACGGGACTGCCACCACCACGATTTCCGAACGGCTCGCAACATCCGCATTCAGGCCACCATCAATCGAGATGGATGGTGAAATCTCGCGCACGCTGTCTGCCGCTGCCTGCGCGCGCTCTGCGTCACGAGAGCCTATGAGTACATCCTCGCCAGCAAGGGCGAATCTGAGAGCCAGGCCACGCCCTTCAGGGCCAGTCCCGCCAATAAAACCTATCATTTGGTAGCACCTTTCAGATCTTAAGCTCTCTCGCTTATGGTGGCTTACGAGAGGTGACGCGAGATCTCACCCGGCAAATCAGACAACGCGACAGTGTATTCTTCGCCCGCATCCAAGTCTCTGAACTTTATCTGTTCGCGCTCCAAATCTTCGGGGAGTGGAATAACCGCGAACTTGAACCCCTTGCGCGAGGCATATCTGAGCTGCCTTCCGAGACGGGTCTGCTCGAAGAATATCTCAGTGTTGACATCGGCGCCCCGTAATGAACTGGCGATTTCGATTGCTTTCGCTAGGAGACTCTCGTCCGGCGTAGTAACCAGCACCTGAGCAACGGACGCTCCACCTCCCTCCACGATCCCTGCCTGCAGGAGTTGCGAGAAAAGGCGAGTCAGGCCAATGGAGATGCCCACGCCCGGCATCGCCTTGCGGATGAAGTAGCTTGCCAGGTCGTCATATCTGCCGCCCGAGCAGATGCTGCCAAGTTGAGGATGATCGTCCAGGCGCGTTTCGTAGATTGTACCTGTGTAGTAGTCTAAACCTCGGATGATTCCGATGTCCGCAGTCACATTTTCCTCGGCGATGCCAAATTCAGCTGCATGCTCGAACACGGTTGCCAGTTCATCGACACCTTGCTGGAAACGTTCTCCGCTATCAATCGTGGAGAGAATGTCCAACACCTCCGCCGGGCTGCCGCTCGTCTGCACGATGGCGAGTATGTCATCAGTCGCAGAATTGCCGTTCTCAAGACCGTCCAGTGCCTGCAAAAGGGGATCTGTGCCCTGCCTCTCGATCTTGTCGGCCTCCCGCAGAATTATTGCTGCATCACTCTCGGCAAAGCCAAGATGATCAAGGTATCCGGTGAGTATCTTGCGGTTGCTGATCCTGATCGTGAAGTCGCCTATGTCAAGGCTGTTAAACACATTTGAGATGACTGCCGGGATTTCAGCGTCGGCCAGTAGGCTTAATTTCCCGTCGCCGACAATATCTATGTCACACTGCGTGAATTCACGAAAGCGGCCATGCTGTGGACGCTCACCTCGCCATACTTTCTGAATTTGGTAACGGCGAAAGGGGAATACAAGCTCGTTATTGTGCTGGGCGACATACCTTGCAAGCGGCACAGTAAGGTCAAAGTGAAGAGAGTAGTCGCGCGTGTCTCCGCCCGACTGTGGATGCAGCCCTGTCAGGCTGTAGATCTGGCGCTCCGTCTCCTCGCCACCTTTTGCCGTAAGGACAGTGTTGCGCTCCACTGCCGGGGTTTCTATCGGCGAGAACCCAAAACGCTCAAAAGACGCTCGAATCCGGTCAATCATCTGCTGCTCGACCAGACGCTCGGCCGGGGACCATTCAGGGAATCCGCTGATCGGTGACGGGGTCACTCTGTTAATTCGGTCAGCACACATTCGGGTTTCTGCTCCTTGTCGGCGGGGCATTGCCAGCCGCTGTTTGCGATTACGAATTGTATCATGTCCCGCCGGCGCCCAACCCACTCTGCTGCAGACCTGCGTATAAGTGTGCTTTACCATTGAACATTGCCGTTATAAACTCTTGATGAAGCAAACAATTGATTTTCGATGCACCGATAAAGGGAGTTTTGCAGGCATGGGTTCTCTTTCAAGTGTATGGCAGCGTATCGGTACTAAGCTTTATCTGGCACTGGGTTTTGCGGTGTTCCTCACGCTGGTTTCCAGCGCGGTGGGAGTGTACTACTTCGAGCGGAGCGGGGACTTGAACTTCCGGGTGCGCTCTGTATCCGTACCTGCTCTGGAGGCGTCGTGGGCTGCAGCCCGTGAGTCCGAGCGGCTTCGGTCCATTGGTCTGGCGTTCCTGGCCGATACTGGACCCGCTAGCGCTTCAGTTGAATCCGGCTCCGTCTCGGAATCTCTTGATCGGCTGGAAGTCGCGCTGAGCACGGCTTCCGGCGCGCCGGAACTGGCTTCGGATGCACAAGCCGTTCAGGATGCCGCCTACGAACTGAGCGGAGTTATCGACAACCTTTCGGTAAACCGAGAGGCCCTGATAGAGGCCGACAGCAGTGCCGCGGAGCTGAAGAGACGCTTGGACGCCATTTCTGTTGGTGATGCTTCCTCATTGGCGGCTGTGTCGATCCTGAATCGCGCTATGCTTGCCGATGACGAAGATGATTTGCAGCGCCTCTGGGAAAAGTTCGCCGTCCTTCATGCTTCGGGCATCGATCAGGCGGCGGTCTCGCTGGCTGACGGTCAGGGAGTCTTTGCATTGCGCGGTCAGCAGTTGGCGTTGCAAGAAAGAGCTGCAGAGCTGTCAGCATCGTTTGCAGATTCCAACGCTGCGCTTGAAGACACGGTTTCTACATTACTGTCGAGCGCAGGTGTTCAGTCGTCATCAACACTTGGCTTGGCGGTGAGCACTTTCGACCAGGGGCGACTACTGCTTACTCTTATCAGTGTGGTCAGCGTGATTGCGGCAACGCTAGCGTCATGGATTTGGGTGGGGAACGGTATGGTCCGGCGCCTGTCAAGAATGTCGGAGCGTATGCGAAACATGGCAGGCGGTGACTTGGAAACGCCGGTACCCGAAGTCGGAGAAGATGAGATTGGAGAGCTTGCGAATGCCCTGGAAGTCTTCAGGCAACAGGCACTTGAAGTCCAGCGCCTGAACCTCGTCGAGAAACTGTACGGAGAACTCCGAATAGCGAACGAAGAACTCAAGCAGATGCAGGCGCGGCTTGTCGCCCAAGAGAAGCTAGCAGCTTTGGGCGAGCTAGTCTCCGGTGTGGCGCACGAGATCAGCAACCCATTGAACTTCGTAACTAACTTCTCAGAAGGCTCTCTGGAGCTGTACGACGAGCTATCTGAAATGCTGGAGACATACAAGAGCGGGATGTCTGAGGAAGATCTGGACCTGCTGGATGAAATCAGCAATGAAATATCTGACAGCCTGAATCGCGTCTGCGTCAACGGCGGTCGGGCACTCGCGATCGTCGAGAGAATGCGTGCAATGGGCGTCGAGGGCGGAGAGCCTATTCCGATGGAGTTGAACTCGATGCTGCCTCAGATCGTCAATACCGGCTGCGAGGCGTTCGAAGCTCAATGGAGGGGCATCTCAATCGCGCGCGACTTCAAGCTGGATCCGGCAATCGGCGAAGTGCCTTTGCCCGAGCATGACTTCGGTGAGGCGGTTGTCAATCTTGTGTCCAATGCCTGCTATGCGATGCAAATGAAGAAGGAAGAAGTCGGCGAAAGCTATCAGCCAACGCTCCAAATTTCTAGCCACCTGTACGAAGACGATAACACGGTTGAGGTACGTGTGCGGGACAATGGTACTGGCATTGCTGACGATGTCGTGGGACACATCTTTAACCCCTTCTTCTCGACACGCGACGGAGCGCTCGGCGCTGGACTGGGATTGCCCATAGCTGCGGATGTCGCCAGGCGCCTAGGTGGGCATATCACGGTTGAGACAGATTATGGCGAATACACCGAATTCATAATGACCGTCCCGGCGACAGCTCCCGAACCTGCGTACGCTATGGCGGCAGGTGTGCAGCCATAGTCTTCTGCCTTGGCAAGTCTAAACGTCATCTACCTCTGCCGCAGCAGCAGGTAAGCGAACGCTGCCAGTGCCAACAGACATGTGAATGCCAGGACTATTACAAGAGTAATTCGCTGGCGGGGTGCATTTGTAATGGTGTTCAGAGTGCTGCGTATGCGGGGGGCAGCATCGCCTAGGAGAGGCAAATTCGGCTGCCGCAAAAATGCTAATGTGCTTGCCGGCGCTGTCGTTGCTGTCGGAATTGGCAAGGGCGTTTCGGTAGGCGTCACAGTTGCAGTCGCAGTTGGTAGAGGCGTGGCAGTCACAGTCGCTGTCTGAGTAGGTGTGGGTGTTGGCGTAAGGGTATGCGTAGCCGTGCTCGTAGCGGTTGCAGTGTGTGTTGAGGTGGGCGTCGGCGTGTGAGTCGACGATGGCGTGGCGGTCGGCTCAGGCATCGGCGTGTTCGTTGCTGTTTCCGTGGGCAGGGGTGTGTCAGTGGGAATGGGTGTTGCCGTATCTCTTCTCCGCGGCGGGCGCGTTGGCTCCGGCGAATTCGTCGCTTCCTGTCTAGGTTCCTCAGTTGTGGTCGGCGCAATGGTGGATGTCGGAATTGGGGTCGGCGAAGGAATCGGCGTTGCGGTGAGTTGAGGCGTTGCAGTAGGCACAGGCGTTGACGTAGGACGTGGAGTAGATGTCCTTCTCCTGCGACTCGGCGCCGATGTCGGCTCCGAAGTCGCCGTTGATGTAAGCGTTGAGGTAGGCGTTAACGTCGGCGTGCCGGTTGCCGTCTGAGTCGGCGATGCGGTCGGCAGAGGCGTATCTGTAGGCGTCGGGGGCACGGTCGACGTCGAGGTGGGCGGTGGAGTTGACGTCGGTGGCCGCGAGGTAGGAGTAGAAGTCGGAACCGGCGTGCGAGTTGGCGTATGGGTTGAGGTGGCGACGACAGACATGGTGCTCGTGGGCGTCAGAGTAGCAGTTCCCGTAGCGGTAGGAGTTGCTGTAGATGTAAATGTGGGCGTGTGCGTAGGAGTAAAGGAAGGAGTGGGAATCGGAGTGGGGGTGTCAGGATCTGGCGGCGGCGGAGAACCGTCGCAGCCAGGAATAGGACGCGCATTTTCGGGAGGCGTGCCTGGAGCAGCGTCCACCCGCACGGTGAGACAATTTCGCGAATCATCTACTATGTGGTCACTCCAGCCAGAATGAAGATCCACGCTTATAGTACGAGGCCCCCATCCTTCCATAACTCTGTACGTCACGATATCATTCGCTTCACTATTTGCCTCAAATACAGTCGCTATCAGATGTACATTGTCATAGTCGAAGACTCTCACGCCGCCCCTTGCCATGTTCTGCTGTCCATCACCATCCCTTGAAATACCCACTGTGATCGTTAACTGTGTGCCCTCTCTCACTGGATTAGGCGAAAGACTGATCATCCGAACCACCGGAAGATCGTCATTTTGCTGCGCGCCGACCATATTGTGAGCCAGCGCAATCGAGTTCGGTGGAGACGTCACGTCCGCGAATGCCTCGCTATCGCGAGGCTCACTTGTGAGAATGGACCATGAGCCAAGCAAGGTAAGAACCGCTATTGTCGTGAGCAGGGAGGGGATACGCCTCAACGTCGATGAGGAGGCTCCAAGACGACTGCGGACGTGGAAAGAGAAAATTACCAGCGCACTCATAGGAGAATCATGCTTCATCGAAAGCAGATGCCCTCCTCATGAGTACGACTGATACAGATCATTAACAGTTACTTACCTTTATTCTAACCCAAATGGTATTTACTAGACACCAGTAAATAGAAGTACCGTATTGGTATGGTAGAATGCCTCACGAGAATCTGAAGCACTGGATTCTTGTGTTTAAGTTTCTAGCTTATGTTACGCTCATAGAGCCTTTCACTGCCACTGATTTCAACATTGGAAAATCCCCGCTGATTGAGCGCCCGCCGGACTGACTCCTCTGCAAATTACAACGGCACCCAGCTGCGAAAGGTCAACAATATAAGTGAGTAAATCCGAAGGGGAAACGCGGCGGCCTGCTGGCCTAATCCCCAGCGGATTTGCACTCTTTGTCGCGTCACTATGGGGCGGCAACAATGTCAGCCTCAAGGCGTCTCTGGAATACGGAGCGCCGATGCAAGTTGGCTGGATGCGCTTTATTTTCGGAGCCGCCGTTTCGGTGGCTTACATGTTTGCCAGGCGTGAGCCGCTCGCACTGGCAAAGCACGAGGTCAGGCCCGTTCTCATAATCGGTCTCCTGTTCTCCGTGCAGCTTGTGATTATGAACGTGGGACAGGATCTCACATCCGCGGGACACGGTGTAGCGCTGAACTCCACCCTGCCCATCTGGACTGCCACGCTCGCGCGGTTTTTCATTCCGTCAGACCGGCTGACTCTCTGGAAGGCTGTCGCCTTGTTCGTCTCCTATGCAGGCATTCTGGTCGTAGTATTCGGAGATACCGGTGTTGATCAGGAAGGTGTCACCATAATCGGAGATGCGCTGAGCCTGATCGCCGCCGGACTGCTTGGATTCCGCATGATCATCCTGTCGAACTTCGCGCAGAATGTCTCAGAAGCCAAGCTTATGCTTGGTCAACTCACCATCGGCACAATCCTGCTCCTTGTTGGGAGTTACATATTCGAAAGCCCGGAGTACACCACTGACGGCAGATTCTGGCTCGCGCTCTCCTACCAGGGGTTTGTCATCGCCGGCTTTGGTTTCCTTGCGAATGCATGGCTGGTGAAGCGATATCTGCCATCCTCCATTACATTCTTCTACTTCGTGCAGCCAGTTGCTGGTGTCATTCTTGCCTGGCTCATTCTCGGCGAGGACCCGGGGCGAGGGCTGATTGTCGGCGTGGCGCTGCTCTGCGCGGGCGCTCTTGCATACAGCTGGGATTCATTCGCTGTGGCGAGAAGGGCGAGCAAGCGTGGAGCCTGAGCATTTCTGCAGTACGACAAATATTGCGCCTTGATAAGCGCCATAAATCCTCTCTGCCGATTGTACGACTGGGTGTGCTGGGATATACTATAAGTGGTAGTTTTATGTCCACTCAGCGCGCATTATCAATGTGAGGATTCATGGTTGACGCACTCCTCAAAAAGGCGAAGACATATCTTCCTCCCGACAGGCTTGGCATAATCGGGCAAGCCTACACATTCGCTGCGGACGCCCACGAAGGGCAGGTTCGACGCTCCGGCGAGCCCTTCATTGAGCACCCGCTGCAGACCGCTCTGTATCTTGCCGATCTGAGGCTGGACGCAAACGCGCTTGCCGCCGCGCTTCTTCACGATGTCGTTGAAGACTGCGAAGTATGCCTCGAGGAAATCGAGGACGAATTCGGCAAGGAAATCGCCGGCATGGTCGATGGTGTAACCAAGCTGACCAAGGCGGAGGTGGATGCGGAAGAAGGTAGGCTCCGATTCCTGCAGCGAGGGGCAGAGGTTGACCTGGAGCAGGCTGCCAGCCTGCGCAAGATGCTGGTTTCGATGGCAGAGGACATCCGCGTTGTGCTCATCAAGCTTGCGGACAGGCTTCACAACATGCGAACCCTGGACGCTCTCTCTCCGAACAGACGACGAGCGATCGCAAAGGAAACCCTTGAAATTTTCGCGCCACTTGCCCATCGCCTTGGCATCTGGGAGATAAAGTGGCGCCTCGAAGACTTGGCATTTCAGCACCTGAACAATGGGGCATACCAGGAAATATCAAGTATGCTTAACGCCAAGAGGCAGGAGCGCGAGGACTACATCGAGAGCGTGCGCTCCCTGCTTCAGACGGAATTGGACAAGGCGGGAATTGCCGCGGAAGTTACGGGTCGCCCGAAGCACATATACAGCATTCACAAGAAGACGGAAAAATACCGGCGGCAGAACCTTGGCGTGGACGACATCCACGACCTCTTTGCATTGCGAATCCTTGTCGATTCTGAGAAAGACTGCTACCTCGCGCTGGGCATTGTGCATTCCAACTGGCGGCCGCTGCCGGGGCAGTTCGACGACTACATTGCAAATCCCAAGGACAACCTCTACAAGTCTCTCCATACCACTGTGCTGTGCATAGACGCGCATCCCGTAGAGGTGCAAATACGCACGCAGGAAATGCACCACCTGGCCGAATATGGAGTCGCGGCGCATTGGCTGTACAAGGAAGGGAATACCTCGGACGTTGAGTTCGAGGAGAAAATGACATGGCTGCGCCAGATCTTGGATTGGCAACGCGATGTAAGCAATCCGCAGGAGTATGTCGAGTCCTTCAAGACTGACATTTTCAAGAACCAGGTCTTTGTCTATACGCCGAAGGGTGACCTGAAGGAACTACCTGCAGGCGCTACTCCACTGGACTTTGCATTTCGTATTCACACCGATGTGGGCCATCGCTGCATCGGCGCAAAGGTGAATGGCAAGCTGGTGGCGCTAACCTATCAGCTGCAAAACGGTGACACGGTTGAAATTATGACCAGCAAGACGGTCAGGGGCCCCAGCCTCGACTGGCTCAATCCCAACCTAGGCTACCTCAGCACCAATTCAGCGCGCACGAAAGTGAGGCAGTGGTTCAACCGGCAGGAGCGCAGGGCAAATATCGACCGAGGCAAGGATATATTCCGCAGGCAA
>Ga0209021_1000664_pt1 | contig 41065 bp, 42 predicted proteins | sample PinacodermFT_FD_187299 | JGI IMG/M metagenome (GOLD analysis project Ga0209021, IMG submission 187299) | Host-associated microbial community of the marine sponge Aplysina aerophoba from Gulf of Piran - sponge pinacoderm, lysed by freeze-thaw... | ecosystem: Host-associated > Porifera > Sponge >... | reverse complement strand
GGCGGGCGGAACCGGGTCGCCCGCCGCATCGTCGAGCCCGACGGCGCCGTCATGCGCCCCGCGCCACAGGAAGACGCGGATGCGGTCCCTGCGGGCGAGGAGCGGTTGGGCGATATCCGCCAGCGTCACCGCCGCCTCGGCCCCGCTGTGGTCGAGCACGTAGTCCACCTCCTCCCGCCCGAGCAGCGAGTTGACCGTCACCGGGACGGCGCCGATGCGCGCGAGCGCGAGAAAGCTCACGGCGAACTCGACGCAGTTGGGCATCCGGATCAGCACCTTCGAGCCGCGCCCGAGCCCGGCGGCGGAGAAGGTTCCGGCGAGGCGGCCCACCCGGTCGCGGAGCTCGGCATGGGTGAGGGTCCCGCCGTCCCAGACGAGGGCTGTGCGGCCGCCCCCGGTCGGACGGTCGAGGGCCTCGGCCGCCAGGTTGACGCGTGCGGGGATCACCCCCTCAGCCGCCCTCGCCGTAGGGCCAGTTCTCGTAATAGGGCCCGCGGTAATCCGCCTTGCGCTTGCCGAGGAAGGCGCGGATGCCCTCCCGGCAGTCGCCGGTGCGGGTGATCTCCTGGATCGCCTGGAACTCGCGCTCCCAGCCCTCGTCGCTGCGGTTGGCGTTCCAGTACATCTTCACCAGCTCCTTGGCGTAGCGGACCGAGAGGTAGGGGTTGCTGGCGATCTGGCCGGCGAGCGCCATCACCTCGTCGAGCAAATCGTCATGCGCGACGACGCGCTCGACCAGCCCCATGCGCTCGGCCTCATGGGCGTCGACGATGCGCCCGGTCAAAATCATCTCCAGCGCCTTGCCGACGCCGACCAGCTTAGGCAGGTTCCGCGCGCCGCCCGATTCGGGCAGGAACCCGGCCGGCACCGCGACCTCGCCGAGCTTCGCCCTGTCGGAGGCGATGCGGAGGTCGCAGAGCGTGCAGATCTCGAGCCCGATGCCGACCGCCGGGCCGTTGATCGCGGCGATGGTGATCTGCGGCAAATCCTCGATCTTCCTGAAGGCGCGCTGCAGCACCTGGTGGCGCAGGTCATTGAAGAACAGGCTGGCGAGCTCGCGATAGGCGCCGAAATTCCCCATGTCGAAATCGGGATCTCCCGCGCCGAGCGGCCCGGCCTCGGTCTTGAGGTCGCCGCCGGCCGAGAACCCCCGCCCCTCGCCGGTGAACACCACGACCTTGACGTGGCTGTTGTGGCGGATCTGGTCGCACAATATGTCGAGCTCGACCCGCATGCGCACGTCGACCGCGTTGAGCGCCTCGGGCCGGTTGAACGTCACCACCCCGATACAGCTCTCGCCCGCCCGTTCCGGGTTGTCCCTGACCTCCCACTTGAGCGCCTGGTACTCCATGCCCCCTCCTCCTCGCTTGTCCCGGTGACCGCGGCCACAGCATAGACAAGCTGGCCGCCGAGGGGACAAGTCGGCGGCGGAAGCGGTGGCGGGCTGAACGGCCTTGGAGTAAGAAAGGGCGCGCTGGGAATCACGAGGTTTGGGGAGTGCCATGACCCGGCAGGTGACCGCGCGATTGCCGGACCCGATTGTCGACGCTCTGGATGGCGCCGCGCGCCAGCTTGGGCGCAGCCGGGCGGACGTGATCCGTCTTGCCGTGGAACGCTATCTCTCGGACTTCGAAGACGCCTCCGTCGCCATCGACCGGCTCCGCGATCCCGCCGATCCGGTGCTCGACTGGGACAAGGTCCGGCGTGAGCTTCTCGCGCCGGCTCGACCCTAATCGAGAAATTGCCATGTTCTGCAACTATAGATAGATTTCTCTCGACGCTCTTGAGCGTGGCGGTGCGCCGGAACCGTATGCCGGATCAACGAGCCGTCCCGCGAAGGCCGGCCGAGCGTCGGGAAGATCCAACTCTCCAAAGCACGGCGGATGCAGAAAGCGCCATAACGCCCCCGCCGTCATTTCGACCGGAGCAGCGCGGGCGCTAAAGTCAGAATGCTGCCAGCCCCGGCGTCCCGGCGTGCGAGGCAGATTTCCTCCCCTACGTCCCCACCCGGAGCGGCGCGCCGAGGCTCCTCAGCGCGGCGATGACGCTCAGCGCGGTGATCTTGCCGGTGCCCGGGTTTTCTTCGGACGGGACGTTCTCGATCTTCATGGTTAGGCGGGCCGAGTCGGCTTCGACGGCGATCTCGTGGGTGTTGCGCTCCAGCCCGGGGTCGGCCCAGATCTCGAGCCGGGTGCGGTCGGGGCCGATCCCGGCGAGGCCGAGCGCGGCGGCGACGTTGACGTTGGCGGGGAAGCCCGCGGCCCCTTCCCGCGCCGTCCCCTCGAACACGCGCAGCGGTCCGGCGAGGTTGTCGATGTCGATGCCGTGCTCTTCCAGATAGGGCGCGCCCTTGAGCGATCTCGGCGGCTTGCGGGTGGTCATGCGGATCTCGGCGATCTCGCCCTCGGCTGCCGCCCGCACCGCATCGAGCCCGAGCAGCGCGCCGGTGGCGAGCACGATGCGGGCGCCGGTCTCGCTGGCCCGGCGAACCAGGTCGTCGTGCACCAGGAGCGCCGCCCCGCTCACGGTGACCAGAATCCGCCCGGCCTCGATGACCCCCGACGCGACCTCGGCGAAGGCGGCCTTGGGCACGCATTCGACGATGATGTCCGCGCGGTCGGCGAGCCCGGCTGCGGGCACCACCGGGATGCCGGGCGCGACGCCTGCCATGCGTTCGCGCGCCCGCGCCAGGTCGCTTGCCGAGACGGCGGCAAGCTCCAGCCCCTCGATCCCGGCGGCGAGCGCGCGCGCCACCGGCATGCCGACCGCGCCGAGCCCGGCGACGGCTACGCGCCGCGGGCTCATTCGGCGCAGAAGGCGAAGCGGGCCGAGCCGTTCTCCGCCCTGATCCGCCCCGCCGAGGCGCCCGGGAAATGAGCCGGCAGGATCACCGTGTCGGTATCGGCGTAGCGCTCGACGAAGGCGGTCCGGGTGCGGCGCGACTGCTCGGCATCGCTGCAGAAGATGGTCGAGAGCTGGGGCTCCGGCACCTGGAGCGGGTGGTGCATGAGATCGCCGCAGAACACCGCCGTCTCGCCGCCGCGCGCGAGGTTGAGGCAGACATGGCCCGGGGTGTGGCCGGGCGTCTCCTCGATGCTGAGCCCGGTGTCGATCTCGAAGTCGCTGTCGATGAATTCCGCCCGCCCGGCCTCGACCACCGGGAGCACGCTGTCGGCGAAGGTCTGGCGCATGAATTCGATCTCGCGCACCGCGACCTCCCAGTGGCGGTACTCGGTCTCGCCGAACAGATAGGTCGCGTTGGGGAAGGTCGGCACCCAGCGGCCGTCCTGGAGCTTCGTGTTCCAGCCGACATGGTCGACATGGAGATGGGTGCAGAGCACGAAGTCGATCTCCTCGGGCTCGGCGCCCGCGGCTTTCAGGTTGGCGAGCCAGGGCCATTTCCGGCGGTGCCAGTTGGGCCGGTCCGGGCGCTCCTTGTCCTCGCCGACGCAGGTGTCGATCAGGATCGTGCAGCGCCCCGTCCTGACCAGATAGCTCTGGAAGGCGAAGATCATCTGCCCGGTGCCGGGGACCATGCAATCGGGTTCGAGCCAGTGGCGGTGGCGCTCGACGATCTCGGGCGTCGCGTCGGGATACATCTCCAGCGCGTCGCGATAAGGGCCGGTCCACTCGCCCACCGCCCAGATGCCGACATCGCCGCAATGCCTCGGTTTCATGTCCGTCCTCTTGCCCGGTTGCCGGACCCTATCATGGCGGGGCGCGGCGACTTCAAGCTTTATTCGGCCGGGACGAGCGCCTACCGTGCCGGCCGAACCGGACCCGGCAAGGAGGCAGGCTGATGGCACGACTCACCCTCGAACAGGCGGCGACCATCGTCGACATATCGCTCGCGAAGGGGCGCGAGATGGGGCTCAACCCGCTCACCGTCTCGGTGGTCGACGACGGCGGCCACCTCAAGGCGTTCAAGCGCGAGGACGGGCCGGGCGCGGCGCTGCGTCCGCAGATCGCCACCGGCAAGGCGGCCGGCGCGGTCGGCATGGGACGCTCGTCGCGCCGGCTCGGCGAAATGGCGGCCGAACGCCCGCATTTCGTCAACGCGCTGGTCGGCGCCTCGCAGGGGAGGCTGGTCCCGGTGCCGGGGGGCGTGCTGATCAAGGACGGCGAGGAGATCGTCGGCGCCGTCGGGGTCTCGGGCGACACCTCCGACAACGACGAGGCCGTCGCCGTCGCCGGTATCGAGGCGGCGGGGCTGAGCGCCGGGATCTAGCCCGCATTTCTCACCACTGTCACGGCCTGCGTCGCGCCCAGGCGTTCGATCCGCCAGGAGCGGGCCGAAGAGCGTAGCGGTGCCTACGGTTAAGGCCCGCGACGCAGCGGGCGGACGCCTGGGCGCGACCCGGAGGGCGTCGCTGTCGGGCCGGCATGGTGCGTCAAGCCGCTTGCCCGATGTCCCCGCATCGCGCTGCGCGGCTTTCCTGCCCTGCCGGCCCGACAGCGACGCGCAGGTCATGACTGTGGGGAGAAATCCGGGTTGGCGCGCCGGGCAGGGGCGGCAAGCGGATTCCGCGGCGCCGGCGCCAACGGCGGAACCGGCCGGTTCGACCCGGTTCGACCCGGTTCCGGCCGCGCCTGCGGCCGTACACGAAGCTGTGATTTCGGCCTTCGTTTTTTCGCTTTTCAACGGCGCATAATGGGCGTAGAGGCCGCTTCCACCCTGCATTGGTCCGCGCACCGCAGGTGCGCCGGGCCCGGCCGATCGGCATGACCATGAATTTCGATCGTCGTTCCGCAGCCTATCTGCAGAATCCGCAACCGCTCTTGCAGCGCCTGCTGTCGCAGGTGTCGACGGAAACGCTGCCCGACGCGGATCAGGTCGACAAGGTGTGCGCGCACGTTCCGGCGGGCACACGGATCTTCGTCGCCTCGCTGCCGTCGCGCGACCGCGCCGATACGGTGGCCGCCGCGAAGACGCTGAACGACCGCGGCTACATCGCCGTCCCGCACATCGCGGCGCGGGCCTTGCCGAGCCATGCGGCGCTGGAAGATTTCCTCTATCGCCTGACCGGCGAGGCCGGCTGCCGCGAGGCACTGGTGATCGCCGGCGACCGTCCGGAAGTGGCCGGGCCTTATGCCGAAACCATGGATGTATTGCTGACCGGCGCGCTGGAGCGCCACGGCCTGCAGATCATCCATGTCGGCGCCCATCCCGAGGGCAACCGGATCATCGGCAAGGATGCGCTGCGCGAGGCCATGCGCAAGAAGGACTATTACGCTCGCAGCAGCGACGCCGACTTCGATTTCGTCACCCAGTTCGTCTTCGACGGCGCGACGGTGGTCGATTGGGCGCAGAAGCTGCGCGGACTGGGCGTTGGCCTGCCGGTGCGACTCGGCATCGCCGGACCGGCCGATCTGGCGACCCTGCTGCGTTACGCCAGGATCTGCGGCATCGGCGTCTCCACCCGCGCGTTGATGCGCCAGGGCGCCGGCAGCGTGAAGCTGATCCGCCGGACCGTGAAGCCGGACGACCTGATCGCCGGCCTGGTCGCCGCTGCCGGCGAGGATCCGTTGCCGGAGATCGCCGGGCTGCACATCTTCCCGTTCGGCGGCGTCGGGCGGGCCATGGAGTGGCTGGGCGAAGCGCGGCGGACCGCCGGGCTGTAAGCGACCGGATCCGGACCGAATTAGGGGGCTGGCAGCCGGGACGGCAGCCGGTATGGTCGCGCGGTCTGCAACGGACCGCCGCGAAACCATCCCCGGAATTCCGCCATGCCCGCCTATACCGTTTTCGACTATGCCGTCGCTGACAACGTCGCGACGATCACCCTGAACCGCCCGGAAAAGCGCAACGCCATGTCGCGCGAGTTCTGGGACGAGATGAAGGCGGTCTTCGGAGCGATCGGCGAGGATCCGGCGGTACGCGCCGTCGTCATCGCCTCGACCGGCCCGCACTTCACGGCAGGCATCGACCTGGCCCTGCTGGGTCAGCTGATCGAAACTTCCACCGGTCTCGAAGAATCGCGCAAGCGCGAATGGCTGCGCCGGTCGGTCCTCGATTTCCAGGAGAGCTTTACCGTCATGGAACGGGCGCGGGTGCCGGTTCTCGTGGCGATCCAGGGCGGCTGCATCGGCGGCGGGATGGACATGATCACGGCGGCCGACATGCGCTATTGCACGGCCGACGCCTTCTTCCAGGTCAAGGAGATCGAGGTCGGCATGACGGCTGATGTCGGCACCCTGCAGCGCCTGCCCAGGACGATGCCGGACGGGCTGGCCCGGGAGCTGTGCTATACCGGCCGGCGCATGCGGGCGGACGAGGCAAAGGCCTGCGGCTTCGTCAACGCCGTATACCCGGACCATGAAACGATGCTGGCCGAGGTTGCGGCCATCGCCGGCAATATCGCGGCCCATTCGCCGCTCGCCGTGACCGGCACCAAGGAGATGCTGAATTACACCCGCGACCACAGCATTGCCGACGGTCTCAACTATGTTGCGACCTGGAACGCCGGCATGATTGTTTCGGAGGATTTGCGCAAGGCGGCCGCCGCGATGCAGAGCAAGGAGACGCCGGAGTACGAGAATCTTGCTCTGGGCGGAGTCGCCGCCGGATAGGCCGCCGCTTCGGCGGACGCGGTTCGATGACCGAAACGGCATCCAGCGCCGGCCGGATCGGCAGCCGCAGCAACAGCGGCGGCCTGGTCTGGCCCGCCGAAGGCTGGAGCCGCGTACCGTTCGAACTGTTCTGCGATCCGGAAATCCACGCGCTCGAGGACGAACGGCTCTTTCGCGGCCCGCACTGGAGCTATGTCGGCCTCGAAATCGAACTTCCGGAGGCCGGCGATTACACGACCTGCTATGTCGGCGCGACGCCGGTGGTGCTGGTGCGCGACGAGGGCGGCGTGCTGCGCGGCTTCGTCAACCGCTGCGCCCATCGCGGCGCCGAAGTCGTCCGCAAGCCGCGCGGCAACGCACGCGGCTTCACCTGCATCTACCATAACTGGAGCTACGACCGGGCCGGACAGGTAACCGGCGTGCCGTGGGAGAAGGGCCGCGGCGGCGTCGGCGGCTACGACGCGTCCTTCGACAAGTCTCGGCACCGGATGCAGCCGCTCAGGGTCGCAAGCTGGGCCGGGGTGGTCTTCGGCACGTTCTCCGACGATGCGCCGCCACTCGAAGACTATCTCGGTCCGGCGATCCGCGAGCGCCTGTCGGCGGTGTTCGCCCGGCCGATGATGCTGACCGGCTATCAGCGCCACACGATCCGTGCCAACTGGAAGCTGCTCTACGAGAACTCCCGCGACTTCTATCACGCGCCCCAGCTGCACAAGTTCTTCGGCGCCTTCGGCATCGTCCAGCCGGACCAGGCGGCGCGCGCCGAGATGTGGCACGAGGGCACCCACTGCCTGCTCACGATCTACCAGGATCCCGGCGCCCCGAAGCCGCGCATCAGGCTGGAGGAGCCGCGGGTCGCCGCCTTTCGCACCGCGCTGCCCGACAACATCGCGATTTCGATCGTCGGGATTTTCCCGAATTGCCTGTTCACGCTGATCGGCAGCGCCTTCAGCATCCGCCAGTTCCGGCCCAAGGCGCCGGACCGCTTCGAAGTCCACTACACCTATTTCACCTACGCCGACGATCCGGAATGCCTGCGCGAGCATCTGTTCCAGAACAACCAGTTCGGCCCGGCGGGCTATGTTGCGATGGAAGACGCCGAAGTGGTCGAGAAGCTGCAGGCGCGGATCGCGCTGGGCGCGGAAAAGGGCGCCAGCCTGGTCGCCATGGACGGAACCGACACGACGCCCGACCGGGTCGATCACATGGTGAGCGAGGCCAACCTGCGCGCCATGTGGAAGGGCTATGCCCGGTTCATGGGCTTCGCGCCGCCGAAGGGCGGGACCGCCAAACCTGTCGCGGAGCGCCCGGACAGGTGAGCGGTATCGGGCTCGATGTCGACCGCGAGGCCCTGTTCGCGATCGAACAGATGAACAAGGCCTATGCCCGCTGCCTCGACGACGACCGGCTGGAGGAGTGGCCGGACTTCTTCCTCGACGATGCGCGCTACCTGATCCAGTCGCGCGAGAACCGGGACGCCGGCCTGCATGGCTACATCCTGTATTTCGAGAACAGGGCGATGATGCGCGACAGGGTCAAGTCGCTGCGGATCGCCAACTACTACAACCTCCACACCGACCGCCATCTCATCGCCAACGTCGATATCGTCGGGGAGTCGGAAGGGGTCTACGACGCCAGGGCCAACTATGCCGTGATCCAGACCGACGCCGAAGGACATTCGGAACTGTTCTCCGCCGGCGAATATGTCGACCGTATCGAATTCAGGGACGGGGTGCCGAAATTCCGGGAAAGGCTGGTCCTGCTCGATACGTCGAACATCGTCGGCTTATTGGCGGTTCCGCTCTAATCCGTTGTCCGCAGAACGGCGCTGGGCTATGACAGGACTCTACTGGCCAGCGGGCAGGGCATAGCCCGAACCGCCGGCCGATTGTGAGTCTGGGAGGAAACGTCCATGAAGTTGCACAAATTCGCCGTTCCGGCCGTCGCCGCGGTTGCGCTTGCCGCCGGTGCGGTTCCCTCCGCGGTAAGCGCCGCGGAAGTCACGCTGCGCGGCGCCAGCTGTTTCCCGATCGGCGCCCCGCCGGGCCGGCCGTTCGAAGCGGTCGCCAAGGAAATCAACGCCAAGGGCAAAGGCGTCGTCCAGGTCAAGATGCTGGGCGGCGCGCCTGCCATCGGCAGCCCCTTTACCCTGACCCAGCGGATGGCCAAGGGCGCCTACGATATCGTTGGCTGCACGGAATCCTATTTCGGCAACGTGCTGCCCGAATCGCCTGTGCTGCGCCTGCAGGAAAAGAGCTTTGCCGAGTTGCGCAAGAACGGCGCCGTCGCCTATGTCCAGAAGCTGCTGAACGCCAAGGGTATTCACTATGTCGGGCGGCACCACGATTTCGGCCCGTTCCATCTCTATCTCAGCAAGCCGATCACGGGGCCCGACCTGAAAGGCCTGCATCTTCGGGTGGCGCCGGTTTACACCGCCTTCTTCAAGAAACTTGGGGCAACGGTGCAACGGGCGCCGATGCCGCAAATCTACACGCTGATGGAAAACGGCACGGTGCAGGGTTACGGCTGGCCGCTGCGCGGGTATCCGCCGCCGTGGCACAAGGTGACCAAATACCGGGTCGATCCTGGCTTTTACCATTCGTCGCTGCATACGCTGCTCAACCTGCGCAAGTGGAAGTCGCTGAGTAAGAAGGCACAGGATATCATCACCGGCGTCGTGCTGGCACGGGAAGGTCAGGTCGAAGGCGCCAGCGAGACTGCGCAGGCGCTGAACAAAAAACAGCGCGCATGGCATGCCAAGGGCGGGATGAAAACGATCACCTTCAATGCAGCCGACACCAAGAAGTGGTCGGACACGGCGCGCGACGCGGCGTGGGAAGAAGTGATCCAGCGCAGCCCGGAGCACGGGCCCAAGCTCAAGGCGCTGTTCACCAGCGGGAGCTGATCTTTCCGGAATGAAAGGGTGGCCGGCCGGCGTTGGCCGGCCACCTTTTTTCTGCTCCAGGTTGTGGCAATGACGGCGTCATCTTCCTTCCTCGATCGGTTCGAATCGGTCTTCGAACAGGTGAATCGCTTCATCGCGGCGCTGGTTGCGGCGTCAATCGGCGCTTTTGCAGTCCTGATCCCTTTCGACCTTTTCCTGCGCAAGGTCGGTTGGGGAAACCTGCCGTGGCTTCATGAAGGCGCGGAATACGGCCTGTATGTCGGCGTGTTCCTGTCGGCGGCGTGGGTTCTGAACAAGGGCGCCCATGTGCGGGTCGACATAATCATCGCCGCCCTGCCGGATCGCGTCGCCCTGCGCCTCGAGAGAGTGCTGGATATCGCCGGCGCGTTGCTGTGCGCGGTCTTGTGCTACTGCGGCGTCGCCGGAATGATCAGCGAGTATGCGTTCGGCACGCTGCCGGACAAGGACCTGCGCATTCCCAACTGGTATATGCTGCTGGTCTTCGGCCTTTCCTTCGCTCTGCTGACCGTCGAATTCCTCCTGCGCTACCGCCGCGCCGGCAAAGCTGGCGCAGTGGCGTCTTCCGACGCAGGGTTCTGAGCGATGGAATGGTATTTCGCCATGTCCCTGCTGCTGGGGACCGTGTGCGTCTTCCTGTTCCTCGGCATGCCCGTGGCGTTCGCCTTCATGGCGGCAAACATTTTCGGCACAGCCCTGTTCATCGGCGATCTGGCGCTGACCGGCGATTGGACGATCGCGGCAATCGCGCTCGAAAGTATGCCGATGGAGTTCCATCTGGCGGTGCGCTATTCGCTGACGCCCATCGCGCTGTTTCTGCTGATGGGCGAGATCCTGTTGCAGACCGGGGTTGCCTTCAAGGCGATCGGCGCGATCGAGCGCTTGATCGCCCGGATACCGGGGCGGCTTTCCGTCGTCTCGATTGTCGGCGGTACGGTCTTTTCCTCGCTCTCCGGCTCGACCATCGCCAACACCGCGATCCTGGGCAACGTCCTGCTGCCGGATATGGTGAAGCGCGGCTACAAGCCGTCGATTTCCATGGGGCCGATCATGGCGGTCGGCGGCATCGCCATGCTGATTCCGCCCTCGGCGCTGGCCGTGCTGCTCGCCAGCATAGCCGAGCAGTCCGTCGCACTGCTACTCGTCGCCGGGATCGTGCCGGGTATCCTGATGGCGATCCTGTTCTTCGCCTATGTGATCGGGCGGTGCGTGATGGACCCGAGCCTGGCGCCGGGATACGAACCCGACGAGAGCCATCTCGACGTGCCGCTCACCGTTGCGATCAACCATCGCGGCTCGGCATTGTGGTCTGCCACCTATAGCGGCCAGGCCCTGCGCAGCGTCAACCGCATCCTGCCCTTCTTCCTCTACATCCTGCCGCTGTTCACGATTTTCGTCGTGGTCGTCGGCAGTATCTTCCTGGATTTCGCCTCGCCGACAGAGGCTGCGGCGCTGGGCTGCCTGGCTGCGCTGGGCGCCTGCTATTTCTTCCGGCTGTTCAAGAACAGGATCACCGTCACGGGCGTCGAAGGCGCGGAATTCGACTGGCGGGCCGTCGCCAAGGCGCTGGTCGAGACCGCCAAGATCAACACGATGATCCTGTTCATCATCGCCGGCTCGCTGGTGTTCACCCAGTCGCTGGCGGTTTCGGGCGCCACCCGCGGCCTGCTCGAGAGCCTGACGGCGCTGCAACTCACGCCGCTTACCGTCGTCATAATGATGATGGCGGTGTTGCTGTTCCTCGGCGCTTTCATGGACCAGGTGAGCATGCTCCTGCTCACGCTGCCGTTCTTCCTGCTCGGCTCGACGTCGCTGCAGGCAGTCTACAATATCGATCCGATCTGGCTGATGGTGCTGATCCTGATCACCATGGAGATCAGCCTGCTGACACCGCCTTTCGGACTGTTGCTCTACGTGATGAAAGGCGTGGCGCCGTTCGACGTGTCCATCGGGGCGGTTATCCGTTCCGCAATGCCCTTTATCCTGATCGAAATTCTCGTTCTGATCTTGCTGATCTTCGTCCCGGAGGTGGCGACTTGGCTGCCCAGACAGATCGGCTGACCCCGGCGGACCCCGCCGTCCGGCCCGGCCTCACGGGTCCGGCCGTTCCCGGTCGCCGTAGCGCCGGCGGAAGATCGTCGGCATCACAAGGACGACCAGGGTAATCCGGATAACATGATGGCCGGCCACGAAGGCCGCCTCGACGCCGAGCGCCAGCGCGATCAGACTCATCTCGGCCAGCCCGCCGGGCGCGAGCGCCAGTACCAGCGCCGGGATCGACGCATCGACGAAGGCGGACGCGGCGGCCGCCAGCAGGATAGTCAGCGAGATCATCAGGGCCGTCGAGCCGAGCGAATGCAGGACGAGGCGCAGAATGCGCCGGATCGGCACGCCGGCGAAGCGGGCGCCGAGGGTCGACCCGACGACGACCTGCGCCGCTGCGATCAGCGGACCGGGCGGGGCGACGGTGCTGACGCCGACCAGATGAAGCACGGCGCTCACGACCATCGGCCCGGTCAAGGCCGCAGCGGGAACTTTCAGGGCCTTTGCGCCGAAAAACCCGGCGATGCCGCCGGCGGTCAGAATCACGGCTTCGTCCAGCGGTATGTCGCCGAAATCAACGCCGAGCGGCACCCGGCTCCCCTGGTCGTACAGTCCCAGGGCTATGAAGCCGAAGGGTACGATCAGCACCGTTATCAGCACGCGCGAGGCGTGGACGAGGGCAACCGTGAGATAGTCGCCGCGCATTTCCTGCGCGACCAGAACCATTTCATTGAGACCGCCCGGCGTGGCCGCGCAATAGGAGGTCACCGGGCCGTGCCCCAGACGCCGGAAATAGATGTAGAGCATGCTCGTACTGACGCCGACATAGACGAGCAGCGCCAGGACGGAAGCCCACCATTCGGGAATTTGCGCCGCCATCTCCGGCGTGAACTGTGCGCCCAGCATGACTCCGATGATGGCGATCAGCGGCTGGCGCACCTTCTGCGACGCGATCATCGGCACGCCGGCGATCGAGGCGACCGTCGAGAAAACGAGCGCGCCGATCATCCAGGCGAGCGGCAGGTTGGCGAGATCGAACAGCCAGCCGCCGATGGCGCCGACAAGGAAGGTGACCGCGAGGCGGAATGCCCAGGTGCGGCGGGGCAGGGCGGCGGCGGCGGCCGGGTCCGCCGCATTGCGGCCGGTCACGGCAGGAACTGCTCGCGCAGGATGCGCTCTTCCAGATTGTGTTCGGGATCGAACAGCAGCGACAGAGTCATGTCGGCGGCTTGCCGGACGGTCACCGCCGCGACGTCGCGGACTTCGGTCGAATCCGCGACCGCACTGACGGGACGCTTCGCCGGCTCGAGAATCTCGAAGGTGACGGCTGCCTTGTCCGGCAGCAGGGCGCCGCGCCAGCGCCGCGGCCGGAAGGCGCTGATCGGCGTGAGCGCCAGCAATTGCGCGCCGATCGGAACGATCGGCCCTTGCGCCGACAGATTGTAGGCCGTGCTGCCGGCCGGCGTCGCGACGAGGGCGCCGTCGCACGCCAGTTCGGCCAGCCGCTCGACACCGTCGATAAGAATGCGCAGCTTTGCGGTCTGGTGGGTCTCGCGCAACAGCGATACCTCGTTGATCGCGACGGCTTCGACCGTCCGGCCGTCTACGGTCCGCGCCTGCATCGTCAGCGGATGGATATCGACACGCTGGGCTGCTTCGAGCCGTTCCGCCAGGCCCTCCGGCTCGTATTCGTTCATCAGAAAGCCGACACTGCCGAGATTCATGCCGTAGACGGCGACATCGCGACGCAAGGTCGTGCGCAGGGTCTCCAGCATGAACCCATCGCCGCCAAGGGCGACGACGCAGTCCGCCTGAGCCGGCGTCACGGTGGAATAGCGGGCGTTCATCTTGGCGAACGCCGCCTGCGCCTCGGGCGTATCGTCGGCAACGATCGAGAAGGACGGAACGGCCATCGGCAGCGCCTGTCGAGGTGCGGCGGGGCCGGTTGGCAACACGCCAACCGGTTTTCGGTTCAAGACATGGCTAAATTGCCGGCTGCCGTCAAACGGCGCGTCGCCTGCCTTGCGCCGGGCGCATGGCCTGGGGACGGACGGCTCACCCGCGCCCGGCGGCTATTCTTTCGCGCTGCCGGCGTCGGCGGTTGTTCAGAGCGATGGCGATCACCGCCACGGCCATGATTGCGACCAGACCGGCGGAGTAGGGGCGTTCGACGAAAATCGCCATATCGCCGCCGGCGGTGCCCAGCGCCTGGCGCAGCCGCGCCTCGAAGATCGGGCCGAGCACGACGCCGAGCACGATCGGCACGATCGGAATATTGTGGCGTTTGAGGATGAAACCGATCAGCCCGAAGACCAGCGCCATCAGCGGATCGGTAATGTTGTAGTTCGCGGTGTAGGTGCCGACCAGCGTGAGGGCCAGGATCACCACGCCGATGAACCGGGTGTTGATCCGCGACAGCGCCACGATCATGCGGGTGGCGAACAGCAGGAAGATCAGGATGACGACGTTCATCGCCAGCAGGGAAAGATAGAGGCCGGAGATGAATTCCGGGCGCGTCGCGAACAGTTCGGGTCCCGGGATCACGTTGTGGACCATGAACACCGACAGCATCATGGCGGTCAGCGCCTCGCCGGGAATGCCGAGCGCCAGCAGGGGCACCAGCGCCGCGGCCGGCACGGCATTGTTGGCGGCTTCCGATGCGATCAGCCCCTCCGGCGCGCCCTTGCCGAACTGCTCCGGGGTCTTCGAGGTCTTCTGCGCCAGTGTGTAGCTGAAGAACTGGGCAAGGAATTCGCCGACGCCGGGCAGGATACCCATGAACACGCCGAAGCCCGACGAGGCGAACAGGGTCTTGGGATAGCGGAAGATCTCGGCGAGGCCCTGGAAGAACCGGCCGGTCAGCCGCGGCGGCTCACCCGATTCGTCCTCCCCCAGCAGCAGGACGAAAGCCTGCGACATGGCGAATAGGCCGAGGACCACCGGGATCAGCGGAACGCCGCCCTGGAGCCAGACCTGGCCGAAGGTGAAGCGCTGGGTGTTGAACGCGGTTTCCAGCCCGACCGTGGCAAGGAACAGGCCGAAGGCCAGGGTGATCGCGGCCGTCACCACCCGGCCGCGATGGGCGACAACGACCAGGACCATCGCCATCAGCGCCGCCATGGCGAATTCCGCCGAGCCGAAGTTCGAGGCGATGTCCGCCAGCGGCTGGGCCATCGCGATCAGTACGACCACGCTGACGATGCCGCCGACAAAGCTGGCGCTGTAGGCAAGCGACAGCGCCCGCCGGGCCTGGCCGGCGAGCGTCATGGGGTAGCCGTCGTAGGTCGTCAGCACGTTGACCGGCGTGCCCGGCGTGTTGATCAGGATCGCCGGGATCGCGCCGCCGTACCAGGCGCCCGAATAGATGCCGAGCAGCAGGGTGAGGGCGGTCAGCGGCTCCATCGTATAGGTCGCCGGCAACAACACGGCGATGGCGACCGCCGGGCCCAGCCCCGGGATCGCGCCGATGATGACGCCGCTGATCGCCCCGGCGAACAGGGCGATCAGGACATTCAACTGTCCGAGCTGGTTCAGTCCGGCGAGGATTGCGTCCATCGGCCTGCCGCGTTTCCGCTAGAAATACCGCTGGAGAAACACGCCGACGCTCTTGGGCAGGATGTTGTAAAGGTCGGCCGGCGGCACCCAGATTTCGAGACCCAGGCGAAACAGCAGCGTCATGCCCAGCGTTGCGGCCAGCGCTGCCAGCAGCCATTTCGGCTGTCGCAGGCCGATTCGAAACCCGAGACCGGCAATGAAAACGAAGGTCGAGAAACCGTAGCCGACCACGCCGAGCGCGACGATATAGGCGACGTACCAGAGGAAAAATTCGGCCGATCGCAGCCACATCCACAGCTCGCCTGCCAGCGCGCCGCCGGCAAGAGCCGCATTAGAGTTTTCCCGGTTCCGCCAAAGTCTTACGGTATATATCAGAGAAACCGCTGTAAGCAGGCTCAGGGTCAGCAGCGGCATCAGCCAGGGCTGGGTGAACCAGCCTTCGTCGCCCGGGGAGGTGCCGGTCTGATACGGCATCAACGCCAGCCCCGCCGAGCCGAAGACGAGAAAGAACAACGCCACGATCATCCGGCCGGGCACATCGTCCTGCGCGGTGTCTTCTTCAAACGCAGACATGGCTTGTCACAGGAAAGGGGCGCCCGATCGGTCTCCGCCGTCCGGTGGCCGGGCGACCCGTCGGCCGAAGGCTCGCCCGGCCGCTCCCCCGCGGGCAATGCCGCGAGGGACCGGCCGAATTCGGGCGCAACTATTTCTTCAGATCGCCCATTTCCTTCAGCATGCCGCGCACGATGTCGAAGTCGCGGTCGATCTGCTTCTTCGATTCGGCCGGGCCTTTCCAGTAGATGATGGCGCCGGTCGTCTTGGCGACCTGCTTTGCGGCATCGCTGGCGAGTGCCTTCTTCGCCGAGGCGATGATCTTGTCCTTCACCTCTTTCGGGGTGCCCTTGGGCACGAACAGGCCGTTCCACAGCAGCGGCAGCACGCGGCCCTTCACCTGCTCGGCCAGCGTCGGCACATTCGGCAGGATCGAGATGCGGTTATCCGCGAAGGCCGCCAGAACCTTGATGTTCTTGAGGCACGGCAGAACGAGCTGGGCGGTCGTGTTGATGACGTCCGCGTCCTTGGCCTTCAGCGTTGCACAGGTCAGCGCGTCGAAGGCGGCGTTGGACGAGAATTTGAAGCCCATCTGCTTGGCGGACAGGATGGTCGCGCGGGTCGGGATCAGGCCATAGCCGAAGTGGCCCAGCTTCACCTCGTTCTTCTTCGCGTAGGCGGCAAGTTCGGCCATGTTGCTGTAGGGCGCGTCGCCGCGGGCCGCCAGCAGGAAGGGATAGGTCAGGAAGATGCCGACCGGATCGAAGGTGTCGCGCTTCCACGGCGCGTTGCCCATGAGGACATGGACCGTCGGAATGCCGATCACGAAGCTGCCGACTGTATAGCCGTCGGGCTTGGCGCGCGCGACCGTCGAGGAGCCGACCACGCCGCCGCCGCCGGCGCGGTTCACCACGGCTGCGGGGACGCCGTAGTCCTTGGAAAACTGCTTGGCGATCAGGCGGGTCAGCACGTCCTCGAGGTCGCCGGGCGGCCACGGCACGACGAACTGGACCGGGCGTTCCGGATAGGCGGCCTGGACCGGTGCCGCGGCGATGCCGAGGGCAGCCAGCGCCGTAAGGCCGGCGGCAATCACGTTCTTCATGGTTTTCCTCCCAATTTCAGAGGCTCGCAACATCCGGTGAATTGGGGGGAGGTGCAAGAAAAAATCCGGCGGCGGATCAGGGCCCGTAGCGCAGGAAGCTGAAGCGCGCTGAGCCATAGCGGCGCCGGTCCAGCGCCTCGAAACCGTCGGGCGCCGCAGGGAGCCGGCCCGCCGCGGCGGTTTCCGTCACGCACAGCGCGCCGGGCGCCAGCCAGCCGGCTGCCGCCAGGGCGTTCAGCGCAGCCGCGGTCAGGTTTTCGGCGGCATAGGGCGCGTCGAAAAACGCCAGGGTGCAGGCGGCAGGGGCTTGCGGCGGTCTCGTTGCATCGGCCTGCACGACGGTCGCGCGGCCGCCCATACCGAGGGCGGCGATGTTCCGGCGCACGCAAGCCACCGATTCGCTGTCGTTGTCGAGGAAAAGAGCCTGCGCCGCGCCGCGGGACAGGGCCTCGAGGCCGAGGGTGCCGGCGCCGCAAAATGCATCGAGAACACAGGCATCGGCGACGCTGGAGGCGCCGTCGCCGGAAAAGGCGCCGTGGACAAGGCGGTTGAACAGGGCCTCGCGCGCCCGGTCGGAGGTCGGGCGCACGATATCGCCCGGCGGCGCGGCGAGCCGCCGGCCCCTAAGGCTTCCGCCGACGATGCGCATTCTTTGCCGGTCTGCCGTCTTTCCCGCCGCCGGAACGGGAAGGTGTGCGCGGTTTCCCGCCCGGTTTGAGGCGCAGCACACTGGCGGATCTGCTGCGTTTCTTCGCTGGCACCGTCGCTGTCGCCTCCGCCGTTGCTTCTGCCGATGCTCCGTCTTCACGCTTCCGGCCGCGATCGTCGTGACGTGGGTGCGATTTGGCAGCGGGCCGGGCAGGCTTATCCGTCTTGCCCCGAGACGCTTTCGGCGAATTCGGCCGGGGCTTGCGGGCCGGTCCTGCCGCGTTCCCGATGTCAGCAAGGTCGGGCCAGTGCGCCAGTTGCGCGCGCAGCACGCGCGGCGGCACTTTTTCGACCGCGCCGGTCTCCAGATTGCTGAGCTGAAACGGCCCGTAGGCGGTACGGATCAACCGGTTCGCCGTGAGGCCCAGATGTTCGCAAAGCTTTCGGATCTCCCGGTTCCTGCCCTCCCGGATGCTCATGGTGAGCCAGGCGTTGGCGCCCTGCTGCCGGTCGAGCCGGGCCTGGACCGGCCCGTACCGGACGCCGTCGACCGTGACGCCCCCGGCCAGCCGCGCCAGCGCCGCCTCGTCGGGCCGCCCGTTCACCCGCACCCGGTAGCGCCGGGTCCAGCCGGTCGACGGCAATTCGAGATAGCGCGCAAGATCGCCGTCGTTGGTCAGCAGCAGCAGCCCCTCGGTCGTCAGGTCGAGCCGTCCCACGGTCATCACCCGCGGCAACCCGGGCGGCAGCCGGTCGAAGATCGTCTCCCGGCCCTGGGGATCGCGGTTTGTCGTCATCAGCCCGGCTGGCTTGTGATAGCGCCACAGGGCGGCCGGCTCGCGCTCCGGCAGCGGATTGCCATCCACGACGACCCGGTGATGGGGCAGGACGGCGAAGGCGGGCGAGTCGAGCACGCGGCCGTCCACCGCAACCCGCCCGGCGATAATCCAGCGCTCGGCCTCGCGCCGCGAGCACAGGCCGGCCCGGGCGATGCGCTTGGCGATGCGTTCGCCTTTCGGGCCGGTATCGTCGGACGTTTCTGCCATCGTCGAGGGGTCTCACAGGGCGGCCATCCGGGCAAGCCCCGGGCTCGAATCCGGGGCAAGCCCGGGCCCGGCAGTGTCCCGCCGCCAAATTCCCTCCCTCCTCGTGAGCGGGCAGGTACCGGGCGCCGGGAGAGCGCCGCCTTGCCGAAGCGTTGCCGGGCGGCTACTTCCGGGGCCATGGACAGCATCGCACCCGAACGGCCCGATAACCTCACCGCCGGCCCGATACCCGCCGGAGTCGAAGAGTGGCGGCCCAGCCTGGTCGGCGCCGACAGGGCGCGGCTGGCCGAAGTGGTGCGCGATCTCGGCGAGAAGCCCTTCCGCGCCAAACAGCTCTGGCACTGGATCTATCATCGCGGCGTCCGGAATTTCGAGGCGATGACCAGCATCTCCAGGCCGGTGCGCGCGAAGCTGGCCGGGCGCTATTCGCTGGTCCGCCCGGTGCCGGCCGAGGCGCAGCTCTCGACCGACGGCACGCGCAAATGGCTGTTGCGCTTCCCGGATGCCAGCGAAGCGGAAATGGTGTTCATCCCGGAGGAGGACCGCGGCACGCTGTGCATTTCCTCCCAGGTCGGCTGCACGCTGAACTGCCGCTTCTGCCACACCGGCACCCAGCCCTGGGTGCGCAATCTGGATGCCGGCGAGATCGTCGGGCAGCTCATGCTGGCGCGCGACGCGCTGGACGACTGGCCGTCCGCCAACGAGGACCGGCACATTACCAACATCGTCCTGATGGGCATGGGTGAGCCGCTCTACAATTTCGACAATGTCGCCCGGGCCGCCGGCATCCTGATCGACGGCGACGGCATCGCGATCTCACGCCGCAAGCTCACCCTGTCGACTGCCGGCGTCGTGCCGGTCATGAAACGGTGCGGCGAGGAACTGGGGGTCAACCTGGCGGTCTCGCTCCATGCCGTGACCGACGAAATCCGCGACGAGATCGTGCCGCTCAACCGCCGCTATCCGATCGCGGACCTGCTCGACGCCTGCCGGAACTATGGCGGCATCAACAACGCAAGGCGCATCACCTTCGAATATGTCATGCTGAAGGGCGTCAACGACAGCGACGCCGACGCCCGGGAGCTGGTCCGGCTGCTCAAGGATATCCCGGCCAAGATCAACCTGATCCCGTTCAATCCCTGGCCGGGCGCGCCCTACGAATGTTCGAGCCGGAACCGCATGCACGCCTTCATGACGCTCTGCCTGGACGGCGGCCTGACCTGCACCCTGCGCACCCCGCGCGGCCGGGACATCATGGCCGCCTGCGGCCAACTCAAGAGCGCGAGCGCGCGGAGAAGGGCGAGCGAGCGGGTGCGGGTGTAGCGCAGTTCGCGTCGCGGCCGTATCAGATTTCTTGCGCGCCAAGCGCTCGCGTGACCGCGTCGGGATCGTTGTCGATGACGGTCAACAGGACCCGGGCTGCACGATCCGGAACGCGGCGGCCCTGTTCCCAATCCTGCAACGCGCGCGCATCCAGACCGAAACGATCCGCGAATTTCTGCCGGCTCAGCTTCAATCGTTTGCGGAGCGCAACAATTCGTTCGGCGGCAGGATCGTCGACAATCCGGTAGGGAAGAACTGTCTCGCCCTTCACATGGGAAAGAACTTCATCCAGCGCCGTTTCGATTTCGCGCCCGATTTCCGTCCGTTTTGTCGTCATTGTCGCCTCATCGCATTCTTGATTGCGGCGACCGTGCGCGAGAGGGCCTTGGTGTCCGCCGGGGAAAGGTCTTCCCGATCCGCTTTGGCGTAGGCCGCAAGCAAGTAAACGGCGCCGGGGCTTGCATGGTAGAAATAGATCGTGCGAATGCCGCCGCGCTTGCCCCGACCGGATCCCGACCAGCGCATCTTCCTGATGCCGCCGGTTCCCCGAATTATCGGCGCTGCACCCGGCGCTGCCACAATCGACGCCTCCATTTCCTTCCGGGCTTCTTCCGAAAGCAGCTTCCGAACGGCACGCTCGTAGGTGCGAGTAAAGTAAAGCTGCATCAATCGTGATTATGCGGCACTGCCGCAAAAAAATCAACCTGTGTTACGATCGACAATGTCCCGTCACCGAGCGGTGTTTTGTTTCCGCCGGGCCCCGAGTCGGCATTTCGGCACTGTTCGGAATATCGCTACAACCCCATCTGTCGCACCGCGAGATCGCGCATAATTTCTTCCGAGCCGCCGCCGATGGCGACGACCTTGACCTCGCGGTACATGCGTTCGACGACGTTGCCGCGCAGATAGCCGGCGCCGCCGAAAATCTGCATCGCCTCGCTGCAGACGAATTCCAGCGCCTTGGTCGAATGGAACTTGGCCTTGGAAATTTCGGCGACCGGCATCCGGTCCTCGTTGACCGACCAGCAGATCCAGTTCAGCAAGGCCTCGATTGCGTCGATCCGGGCCGACATGTCGGCCAGCTTGTGCCGGATGACCTGGTGCTCGATCAGGTATTTGCCGAAGGTGCGGCGCTCCCGGGCGTAAGCCACGCATTCGTCGAAGCAGACCTGCATCATGCCTAGGGCCTGGGCGACCAGGCCGACGCGCTCCAGGTTGAAATTTTCCATGATGGCGATGAAGCCGCGGTCCTCCTCGCCCAGCAGGTTTTCCGCCGGCACCCGGCATTCGTCGAAAAAGAGCGTCGCCTGGTCGGAGCACCACCAGCCCATCTTGCGGTCGAGCGGCGTGCGGCTGAAATTCTCCGTATCGGCCTCGACGAAGAACAGGGAAATGCCGGCCAGCCCCTCGCCGCCGGTGCGCGCGCCGACGACGAAATAGTCGCTCGTCATGCCGCCGGTGATGAAGGTCTTGCTGCCCTTGATGACATAGTGGTTGCCGTCCTTCCACGCCCGGGTTTGCAGGTTGGCGACATCCGAGCCGCCGCCGGGTTCGGTAATGCAGAGCGACGAGCCCTTGCGGCCGGAGAGTATCTCCGGCAGCGCGCGCATCTTGATGTCCTCCGAGGCCAGCATCGCGATCGGGGCGGTCGAGATGTTGCGCCCGCCGACCGCCGCGCCGACGCCGGTCGCGCCGCATTTCGACAGCTCGACGGCGCCGTCCTTGCGCATGAAGCAGTCGTCGAAGCCCAGCCCGCCGTATTTCTCGTCGATGCCGAAGCCGAAGAAGCCGAGCGCGCCGAGCTTCTCGTGGATCTCCCACGGGATCGCGCCGGCCTCGTCCCATTCGTCGACATGGGGCCTGATTTCCGCCGCCACGAATTTCGCGACGGTTTCGCGGTAGGCGGCGCGCTCGGGCGTGTCGAACGGGTTCTTCATCGGCTGGGTTTCCGGTGGTGGGACAACCGCAGAGGCGCGGCTTTACGCGAATTGAGGCTTACCGCCGCCTATTGCCGGGTGCGCCAGCTGTCGGCATAGTCATCGCGCACCGTGGCCGAGTAGGGGACCTTGGCGACGCGGACGCGGATTTCGGTCTGCTCGTGCCGTTCGACTGTGGTCTTGGCCGTGCCGCCGTTCTCCTCGCCCCAGACCAGCGTGAGGATCTCGTTTTCTTCGATGTCCGGCTCAACGAAGCCCAGCGAGAGCTGCGCCCGTTCGTTGTAGGAATAGCCGGCGAACATCGAGATGCCGACGATCCGGCCGTCCTTCATCACCCTGTCGGCGCTGGTCGAGGCGTAGTTGGAAATCGGGATGTCGATCGTCTTGTGGTTCGGCCTGCCGGGTTCGAGGTGGGAAGCGTGGACCCGCGCCACGTCCTCCGGGTTCCATTCGAAGGTCACCTTGCGGCGGTGCGGGCCGTCGTGGATCTTCTCCAGCGCCGCACGGCCGACGAAATCGCGGTCGAACTTCACATAGAAGCCGTAGCCCAGGTCGTAGGGCGTGCAATAGTAATCCTCGATATCGTCCGAGACGAAGGAGCCGCCGATCGAGCCCGTCGCCTCGTAGGAATTCGCCGGCATCCATCGGCGGTAGGCGGCCTCGATCTCTCCGCCGGTGTAGATCGCGGGAAGCGGCGAAGGAATCCAGCCCGATTCCAGGGTATTCGAGGCGTAAGCGCGGCTGCCGACCTGGGTGAGGCCGAGGCCGTCGCCCGCCTCGATCAGGGCGGCCCGGACCTCCTCGCCCTCCTCGTAGGGACCCCAGAGTTCGAGCCCGGGCGTACCTGCCATGCCGTGGCGCAGCGCCTTGACCCGGCGTTTGCCGACCCTGATCCGGTCCATATGGAAGAATTTGATGTCCGGCACCGGGCCGCCGTTCGCGCGGTTCAGCACTTCCGGCGCATTCGGTCCCTGGACCTGGAAGCGGTAATGCCGTCGCGTGACCGGCCGGCCCATCGGCCGCGCCGGCGAGCGGTCGTCCCGGTTGATCACGACATCGTAGCCGCCGGTTTCGGCGTGGAACTGGAGCCAGGTCACGCTCGGCGCCCGGCCGACCAGGTTGAAGCGCATCGCGTCGTCGCGAAAGCCGATCACGTCACCGATCACATGGCCGCTGCTCGAGACCGGCACGACATGCTTGGCCCGGCCGACCTGCCAGTTGGCGACCGAATTGATAATCGTGTCGCTCAGGAGCCTTTCCGCGTCCGGGCCTTCGATCGCCAGTTCCGCCATGTGGTGCGACTGGTCGAACAGCACCGCCGTCTCGCGCCAGGCCCGCTGCTCGTCGCGCCAGTTCGTGAACTCCGGCGCGACAACGGGATAAACATATGCGCCGATGCGGCTGTTCCGCAGATGGCGGACGACATTCCCGGCGTTGTCGAGTACGTCCTGAAGGGTCTTGGCGGTCATGGCAATTCCTGGACTGGATATCGTTCGGCTCGATCCATATTGCGCAGCGGGAATCGGCCGGACAACCTCCTGCGCGACGCGCAGCGATTTTGTCGCCGCTGTTTTGCCGTTGGGCGCTGCTTGACAAGACAATCGTCCCTGCTAACGAAAGGAAATGGCCAGAGTCACAAAAATTTTGCAGGTAACGGTGCCGAAAGAGCTGGCGGAGCGATGCGGTCTTCGTCCAGGCGACGAGGTGCGTTTCGAGGCTGCGGGCGATACCATTCGCGTCGTGCCCCCAGCAGCCGCGGGCGTTGCGCAGGCGCTCGATGTCGAGGCGCGCCTTAGCCTGTTCGAAGCGGCGACCCAACGCCAGCGCGCGCGCGAAACCGCACGTCATCGGCCCGGCGCCGCGGAGCGCGGCTGGTCCCGCGATGAGCTTTACGACCGTGGCTGGGCGGACGCCGATTGACACCGATGTCCCGGCAATTCGCAACGATTCGAAATCCTTCCGTCGCGGCGCGTTTGGCCCGATGACGCTGCGGCGCGTCGAAGACATGGAAGTCGCCGGCAAGCGCCTGCTCGTCCGGGCCGACCTCAACGTGCCGGTGGAAGAGGGGAGGGTCACCGACGCGACGCGAATCGACCGGTTCGCGGCGGGCATGAAGCCGCTGCTCGACCGCGGCGCGCGGCTGGTCATCCTGACCCATTACGGCCGGCCGGACCCGGCGGCTCCCGATCCGGCGCTGTCCGTTGAAAATCTGGGCCCGGCGCTTTCCGGGGCGCTGGGTGTTCCGGTCCGATTTGCCGCGTCCTGCGCTGGCCGGGATGCGGTCGCGCTCTCCGCACAACTAGCCGACGGCGAGGCGATGCTGTGCGAAAACCTGCGCTTCGATCCCGGCGAGACGCATAACGACCCGACCTTCGCTGCCGGACTGGCGAAACTGGGCGACATCTATGTCAACGACGCCTTTTCCTGCGCCCACCGGGCTCATGCCTCGACCGCGGCGATCGCCGCCCTGCTGCCGGCTGCGGCCGGGCCGCTGCTGACGGAGGAGCTGCGGGCGTTGAACGATACGCTGGAAGCACCGCGACGGCCGTCCGTCGCCATCGTCGGCGGCGCCAAGGTCTCGACCAAGATTGCCGTATTGAAGAATCTGGTGCGCAAGCTGGACTCCGTGATTGTCGGCGGCGGCATGGCCAACACCTTCTTCGTGGCCGACGACATACCGGTCGGCCGCTCGCTCTGCGAGCCCGACCATGTCGGGACGGTGCACGAAATCCGTCGTGCGGCGGCGGAGGCAGGATGCCGGATCGTCCTGCCGGTCGACATCGTGACCGCCAGTGAGCTGAGCCACGGCGCGCGTGCCACGGTCCGCGATCTCGATGCTTGTCCGGCGGACGATCTGATCCTCGATGCCGGGCCGCGCTCGCGGGAGCGGTTCAACGCACTTCTGGACGGCGCGGCAACACTGCTCTGGAACGGGCCGCCCGGCGCCTTCGAATACCGGCAGTTTGCCGACGCGACGATAGCCATCGCCCGCCATGCAGCAGACCTCACCCGCACCGGCGCCCTGCGCAGCGTCGCCGGCGGCGGGGATACCGTTGCCGCCCTGAACGCGGCCGGCGTTGCCGAAGACTTCAGCTATGTCTCAACCGCCGGCGGAGCCTTTCTGGAATGGCTGGAGGGCAGGACGCTTCCGGGGATTGCCGCGCTGGAAAGAGCGGCGCGATAGCGCGGTGGGCGACGAACTCAGGCGCTCTCGTAGAGCCTTGTGAGCACGAACTCGCGGTGGCCGAGGGCCTCCGCTGCGGTGAGCCTCCCGTTGGCGGTGCGAACCATCATCTCGAGCAGCGCTTCGCCCGCCTCATCCGGAGTCATCTCCTTGCGCAGCAAACCGGAGACGTCGACGTCGACATGCTCGCTCATCGTGCGCACGGTGCGCGGGTTCGCACATATCTTGATATTCGGCAGGATCGGGTTGCCGATGATATTGCCCTGGCCCGTCGGGAAAAAGTGAACCACGAAGCCGGCCGCCGCGCACAGGGTCACCATCTCGGCCGCAGCCGAAGACGAGTCCATGAACCACAGTCCGGGTCCGTCCGGCGTTTCCGCCTTGTCGAGGACTCCGTCGATCATGCACTCGCGGCCGATTTTCTGGATATTGCCGAGCGCCTTCTCCTCGATGGTGGTGAGCCCGCCGGCGATATTCCCCTTGGTGGGCTGGGATTCGGACAGGTCGCTTGTCTTGTGCCGCTCCACGACGTCCTGGTAGCGGTCGAACATGTCCATGAACCGCTCGCGGATTTCGGGTGTGCGGCAACGCTCGGCGACGAGATGTTCGCCGCCCGTGATCTCGGTTGTCTCGCCGAAGACCATTGTGGCGCCGAGGGGATAGAGCTTGTCGAATGCATTGCCGACGGTGGGATTGGACCCGCAGCCCGAGGTGGTGTCCGACTCGCCGCACTTGGTGGACACCCACAGTTCCGAGACCGGCGCCTCTTCGCGCACGGCTTCGGACGCCGACTGCACATATTCCCGCGCGGTCTTCGAGGCCCGCATGATGGTTTCGTGGTCGCCGTGCATTTCGATACCGTATCCGGTAACGGGCTTGCCGGTCTTGGCGATGCCTTCCACCACGCGCTGCGTCCAGCCTTCCTCAATGCCGATTACCACTACCGCGGCGACATTGGGGTTGGCGCCGGCGCCGATAAGGGTGCGGAAGTGAAGCTCCAGATCCGCCCCGAACTGGAGGCGGCCATAGGGGTGCGGAATCGCCATCGCGCCCTTGATGTTGTTCGCGACCGCCTCGGACGCCGCATTCGAGAGATCGTCGACCGGAAGGACGATCACATGGTTGCGCACGCCCACCCGGCCGTTTTCGCGGCGGTAGCCCCGGAAGGTCGCGTTTGCCAGATCCATTGCCATGAGGTCGCCTCCTACCAGCGCTTTGTCTTGATGTTGTGAACGTGGGCGTGTTCTCCGACCGCGATGTCCGCTACCACGCGTCCGATGTCGACGCCGTACTTGATTACGGTGTCGCCGGTTTTCATCGGCTTGATCGCCAGCTTGTGGCCAATGGGAATGTCGCTCGCCGCCCGGAAGGCGATGTCCTCATTCTGATCCATGATCCAGCCGGTGAGCTCCTCTCCCGCCTTGACCCCCTCGACGACAACGACCCCGACGCTGTCGCCTTCGTCATGCACCACAAAATCGATCATTCCGAATTCTCCATTCCCGATGTATTTGCCGTGCGGCCGGCGCGCTCCAGATCGGCGTTTGCGTGGCATGGGCGCGCCGTGTCCCGTTTGCCGACAGCTTTCGACAGTAGTTCGTCGTTGTTCCCGGTCGTCATTTCGCCGGCGGGGCCAGCGAGCCGCGCTCCATCAGCGCCGTCTCGAAGACGACGTTGTTCGTTTCGCCATTCCGGTCGCGGAGCCGAAGCAACAGTTTCGCAGCGGCCTGGCCCATCCTTCGATGGGGCACATGCACGGTGGTGAGCGACGGGTCGAGCACATGGGCAAGGTCGATATCGTCGAATCCGGTCACGGAGACATCGCTCGGCGCTTTCAGGCCAAGGCCGCGGATCGCCGTCAGCGCGCCGGCGGCGAGCACGTCGTTGCCGCACACAATCGCTGTCGGGCGGGGCGTTGCCGCCAGGAGTCGCCGTGCCGCCTGCGCACCGGCTTCCAGATGATAGGGCGTCTCGACTAGGTTCGAGTCGTCCAGTTGCAGCCCACGCGCCGCCAGCGAAGCGCGCACGCCTTCGACCCGGGCCGTGGCCCGGTCGTTGCCCCGGGTGACGCCGGCGATCATGGCGATGTGCCGGTGCCCGAGGTCGAGCACCCGTTCGGCCAGGGCCCGCGCCGCGGCCCGATTGTCGAAGCCGACGCAGGGCCACGGGCAGTCCGGCCGCCAGGACCAGACGAGGACGAACGGCACCCCGCGCCGTTCGAGCATTGCGTGCAACGCCGGGTCTCGCGATTCACCGATCAGCACAAGCCCGTCGACACCGCGGCCGAGCAGGGTGCGGATTTGCTCCGCCTCGCGTTCCGGATCGTAGTTCGATGTTGCGACGACCAGTGTGACCCCGTCCGCCGCCAGCGCCTCCTGCAGCGCCTGAAGGCCGCGGGCGAAAATCGCATTCTCCATGGTCGGGATCACCGCGCCTACGGTGTTGGTCCGGTTGGAGGCGAGCGCCCGCCCGCCGAAATGCGGCGTGTAATCGAAATGGGCCACTGCGGCTTCGACCCGGCTGCGCGTCTTCGCCGTTACCCGCTCGGGTTCGTTGAGCACGCGCGAAACCGTTGCGGTCGAGACGCCGGCCATGCCGGCGACATCTTCAAGCGTGGGGCGGGGCTTCATTTCTCCATCCGGTCCCTTCGAAGGGATTTCGCTTCATTTAACATTGAAAGCGCTTGAAAACAAAATTTAAGCGCTTGCATTTATAATTTACCGTCTCGATGCCGGATTGTCGCATGGTAGCCCGAATGTGGGACTTCCGGCGAAGAGGCGCGAAGGTGATCCGCAAAGGTCGCATTTTCGCGATCGGCGCGCCGGTCGGTTTTCCTGCCATTTTCGGCGGCGCGAGCATGGACAGCCCCGAACATTGACGTCCCAGCGTCGGCACACCCTTTAGCGGCATCGCTGAAATTCTAACCCTCCTTGCCGCCGCGCTTCTGTTCGCCGCAGGCGGACCTATGCCGGAAGCGGACGAATGATGCGGCTTCGACCCCGGACGGCACGGGAACGCTTTCAGCCCAACTCCTCCAGCACCGCCTTGAACCGCCGCAGCGGGGCGCGGTCGCGCAGCATCGCCACCGGCACGCTGAAATGGCCGCGCCGCCAGATGAAGCGGTTCTCCGGCGGCACGCGCCACTCCTCGATCAGCAGCCGGGCGCTTGCGAAGGGCGTCACGTCGTCCCGGCTGCCCAGCACGGTGACGATAGTCTCCGGCGCGATCACGGGGTCGCCGACCGGGTCGAGCAGCGGCATGTAGCGCCCGATCAGCTCGCTGTTCCAGCCCCGCGCCATCGTGTGCTCCGCGATGCCCCACGCCTTCGCCATCGAGCCATGCACGGCAGCGTCCGCGATCCGGCCGGTATGGGTGATCAGCAGCATGGCGTCCGGCCGCAGCAGTTTTGGCCAGAAGCGCGCCTTGTCGGCGATCACCTGGGACGTCATGGCGCCCAGGCTGCTGCCGCCGATCGCGACCGGCGCATCGCTCGTCCGGCGGCACCAGTCGATCAGCACGGCCCATTCGCGCGCCGCGGCGGTGAAATGGTCGAGCGCGCCGCGCGGCGCCGAGGCGATGAACATTTCGCCGCCATAGCGCCCGTCGGGCACCCGCCGGCCGTGCCAGGGCGCTTCCGGCCGGACGACGCGGATACCCATGGCGACCAGGGCCTCGATCTCGTCGACCAGGCCGCGCCAGTGATCGAACTCGACGCAGATGCCGTGGCCAAAGATCAGGGTCGGGGGATCGGCGATGCCCTCCGGCTCGTAGATTCGGGCGACGACCTCGTCTCTCATTCGGGCAGACGGTGAGCCGAACCGGATCCAGAAATCCTGCCGTCCCGGCGCCGCCGGGAAACGACGCGATTCCGCTATCGGCGGCATCGGATCCGGCACGGCGAAAGCCAATGCGGGATCGGCGACCAGGTTCTCGAAATCCGCTGCGACCTCGTCCGGCGACGGTATTGCCCAGCGGATCGGCGCCGCCCCGCCGACGGCCCGCCAGGGCGCGAACAGCCGCCGCTGGGCGTTATAGCCGTTGCGCCGGAAGAGCCGCGCCCGCTCGATCTCTGCAAGACCGTCCGGCGCACCATCGCTGTCGTGGAAGAAGGCCGCTTCCCAGGCACGTTCACTGTCCAGCACCCTTTTGCGGATGTCCTCGAAGCGGTGCAGCCGGCTCTCCAGAAGGGAGCGGCTGTGTAACGCCGATGGGTCGGGCAATTCCACCAGGAACCGCTCGAGCGAACCGTCGGCCGTACGCGCCGCCGCCCAGAGCCGCGACAGCGGAAAGAACCACCGGGTCAACAGATGCATGGCGGCGCGGTCGAACCAGGGCTGCGCGATCAACCCGCCGAACGGCGAGCGCAGGCAGACGCGCATGAACTCCGGTGCCGGCAGGCGCCGCGGTGCGTTGCTACTCAGGGCCTGACGGCTTCTGCTGGAGTTGCGCGCGCAGCTGAACGACGGAGGCGGCATAGTAGGTCAGCAGCGCGCGTTCGGCCGCGACCGGGGCCAGCCCGCCGCCGCTCTGCTTTGCGATCAATCTGCGCCTGTGCATCCGCTGCACCGCGGTCTCGATTTCGGCAGACTCGCTGCCTTCCTTAAGACCGATATGGGCGCCAAGTGCGCGGACTTCATTGAGCCAGCGCATTGCGCGACCTTTTATCTCCTCCGCCTCCAGAGGCCGATCCGCCTCGGACAGGATCAGCGAGACCAGGGGCACGGCCAGGACCGGCACGACGTCCGCGATTCGGTCGGTGAGTTCTGCGCCGAGCGCCTCGACCGCCGGGAAGAAGGCCTCCCGGTCCTGCCGGGAAAGGTCGATGCCGCGTTCGTTCGACCAGGCCCGCAGCGACAGCGGTTCTCCGAAATTCGCGCAGGCGACTCCGAATCCGGCCGAACGGCCCTGCATCCTGCGCCAGGCCAGCCGGAGCAGGAACTTGGCCGTGCCGCCCATCAGGAAGCGACCGCCCCGGCCCCGGAAATCGGTATCGGGATTGGCGACCAGCGTGCGTTCTTCGGCCACCCGGTCGAAATTGGTGGCGACGGGAATGAACAGAATATCGTAGGGCCCGGCCGGGTCGAAAGTTTTGGTGATATAGCTGAGCATGCCGAGCTTCGGGGGATGGATCGCGCCGTCGCGCGAGAGCTTGCCCTCGGCGAAGATGGCGTGAGGTACGCAGGCTTCCGTCGCCATCTGGACGTAGCGTTCGAGCACCTTGCGGTAGAGCGGGTCATCCGTCTTGCGCCGCAGGATATAAGCGCCCGCCAGCCGCAGCAGGCTGCGAAAGGGCCAGACGCGCGCCCATTCGCCGGCGCCGTAGGACAGCGCCACGCTGCCCGAGGCGAGATAGGTGACGAGGAGGTAGTCGGCGTTGCTGCGATGGTTGATGAAGAAAACGACGGCTGTGTTGGGCGGAATCTCGGCGAGCGCCTGCTCGTGAGCGTAGGCGACGCGGACCCGGTAGAAGGTGCGCAGCAGCCAGCGCGCGACCCGGTAGCCCAGCTTGAAATAAAAGTAGGCGTTGAAGGCCGGCACCATTTCCCGGGCGATCGAGGCGATGTCGGCCATCAGGCTGTCGCGCGATACGCCGCGCTCCTGGGCCACGGCGCCGACCGTCTTCATCACTTCCGGATCGTAGATCAGCCTGTCGATCAGCACGCGGCGCTTGGTGATCTGGAAGGTCGGCAATTCGAGGGTCAGCCGGTCGTTGACCTCGTCGATCACCTTGTTGACATGGCGGCGCAGATACCAGCGCGCGGTCGGCAGCAGGACATCGTCGAGCGCCGCCAGCACCGCCAGCGCCCCGATAATGAGCAGCAGCCAGACCGGTATTTCGACCGTTTCCGTCATCGGATCTCGTTCAGCACCGTCGTATCCGGGCCGGAAAATAGCACGGAATGAAGACGAGGGAGACAAGTCGGCGGGTACGGCAGGGAAACGGTCGAGCTGAACGCCCGCGCCGATGTCGCGGAATTAAATCTTTTCAAATCCGCCCGCTTCGGGGATTTTGCCGGCGCAGCGACCGGGGAGGAGTTGCTACGAAATGACATCCGTGCCCGACATCATCCGCATCGGCGGGGCGAGCGGCTATTGGGGCGAGTCGGCGATGGCGACGCCGCAGTTGCTGGCCGATCGCTCGGTCGATTTTCTGGTCTACGACTATCTCGCCGAGATCACCATGTCGATCCTGGCGCGGGCCCGGGCCAAGGATCCGGCGACGGGCTACGCGACCGATTTCATCTCGGCCGTCCTCAAGCCGAATATCCGCGAGATTGCAGCCCAGCGCGTGCGGGTCGTCAGCAATGCCGGCGGTGTGAATCCGGGCGCCTGCGCCGAAGCCGCCCGCGCCGTCATCGCCGAAGCCGGGCTCGACCTCAAGGTCGGGGTCGTGCATGGCGACGATCTGATGGCGGAGAAGGAACGGTTCGCCGAAGCCGCGCCGGTGGAAATGTTCAGCGGCGAGCCGTTTCCCCCCGCGGCCAAGCTCGCCAGCATCAACGCCTACATCGGCGCCTTTCCCATCGCGGCGGCGCTCGACGCCGGGGCCGATATCGTCATTACCGGCCGCTGCGTCGACAGCGCGGTGACGCTCGGCGCCTGCATCCATGCCTTCGGCTGGCGGCCCGGCGAGTGGGACCGGCTCGCCGCGGGCAGCCTGGCCGGCCATATACTGGAATGCGGACCGCAGGCGACCGGCGGCAATCACACCGACTGGGAGGACATCGCCGGGTCGATCCACAATATCGGCTATCCGATCGGCGATATCGAAACCGACGGCAGCTTTACCCTGCGCAAGCCGGCGGGCAGCGGCGGCATGGTCACGGTCGGCACAGTGGCCGAGCAGATGGTCTACGAGATCGGCGATCCGCAGGCCTATCTGCTGCCCGATGTCTGCTGCGACTTTTCCCGGGTGGAGATGAAACAGGCCGGCAGGGACCGGGTGCGCGTGACCGGCGCTTCCGGCCGGCCCGCGCCGCCGGATTACAAGGTCAGCGCGACATGGGCGGACGGTTTTCGCGCCGGCGGCTATTTTACCTTCACCGGCCGTAATGCCGCCGGCAAGGCGCAGGTTTTTGCCGATGCCGCGATAGCCCGGGCGCGGGCAGCCCTGCGCGGGCGCAACCTAGGCGATTTCACCGAAACCAGCGTTGAGGCGATCGGCGCCGGGAGCCAGTACGGGCCGGCCGGCGACGGCAGCGTTGCACGGGAAGTCGTGCTCAAGCTGGCGGTCAGGCATCCGGAATCGGCCGGCGTCGGCATGCTGCTGCGCGAGGCCTCGGGCCTCGGCCTGGCGACCCCGGCGGCGCTTTCCGGCTTTTCCGGCACCCGGCCGAGGCCGTCGCCGGTCGTGCGGCTGTTTTCCTTTCTTGTGCCGAAGGCGGATGTTGCCCTGGGCGTCGAGGTCGACGGCGTACCCGTGCCCTATGTCGAACCGGCTTGCACGGAGGAGCCGGGCGCACCTGCCCGGCCCGCGCCGCCCGACGATCCCGGCGCCGATGCCGCGCCCGGCGAACCGGTTGACGTCCGTCTCGAAGACCTCGCCTGGGGACGGAGCGGCGACAAGGGCGACAAGGCCAATATCGGCATTATTGCCCGGCGTGCGGAGTATCTGCCCTGGATCTGGCGCGCGCTGACCGAAAAGGCTGTCGCCGGTGCCTTTGCCCATTTCCTCGACGATGCCGCACCGAAACCGGTCGAACGCTTCCTGATGCCGGGGTCGAACGCCATCAATTTTCTTTTGCACGATGTGCTCGGCGGCGGCGGCGTCGCCAGCCTGCGCAACGACGCCCAGGGCAAGGGCTATGCGCAGATTCTGCTCGACACCCCGATCCCGGTGCCGAAGCCCCTGGCCGTACGGGCTGCCGCGGATGCAGAGGCCCGCGCCGCATGACCGTTTTCCAGAGCAGGGTCGATCCGGCAAGCGCCGGCTTCAAGGCGAACCGCGCCGACATGCTGGCGCTGATCGGCCGGATGCAGGAACTGAACGGCCGCGGCGCAATCCGTTCCGAGGCGCGCAAGCCGCGATTCGTGCAACGCAACCAGTTGACGCCGCGCGAGCGGCTCGCCCGCTTGCTCGATCCGGGCCTGCCCTTCCTCGTCATGGGCAACATGGCGGGCTATCTGCTGGATACCGCGGACGAGGAGAAATCGCTGCCCGGCGGCAACATGATCGCCGGCGTCGGATTCATCCGCGGCGTGCGGTGCGCCATCGCGGTCGACGACAGCGGCATCCAGGCCGGCTCGCTGACCCAGGGGACCGCCTACCGCCTCCGGCGCATGCAGGAGATCGCCCTCGACCAGAAGCTGCCCTTCGTCCATCTGGTCGAAAGCGCCGGCGCCAACCTGATGCAGTACACGGTCGAGGGCTTCCTGCTCGGCGGCACCCTGTTCGCCAACCAGGCGCGGCTCTCCAAGGCCGGGGTGCCGGTCATCACCATCCTGCACGGCTCCTCGACCGCCGGCGGCGCCTACATGCCGGGCATGAGCGACTATGTCATCGGCGTGAAGGGCAGGGGCCGAGCGTTCCTGGCCGGGCCGCCGCTGCTCAAGGCCGCGACCGGCGAGATTGCGACGGAAGAAGAACTGGGCGGCGCGGAAATGCACGCCAGCGTCTCCGGGCTGGTCGAATACCTCGCGGAGAACGACGGCGAGGGCATCGACATGTGCCGCGAAGTGGTTCAGCGCCTGCAATGGAACGCCGGAGAGGCGCCCGGCGCCTGCACCGGGGCGTCGCCGCTCTACGACCCGGACGAGATCGCCGGCATCGTCCCGGTCGATTACCGCAGGCCATACGAGGTCCGGGAGGTCATTGCCCGCATCGTCGACGGCTCGGATTTTCTCGATTTCAAGCCGCGTTTCGGCGTCACCACCGTGTGCCTCCAGGCCGAGGTGATGGGTCAGGCCTGCGGCATGATCGGCAACAACGGCCCGATCGATCCGGACGGTGCGGCCAAGGCGACCCAGTTCCTCCAGCTCTGCGACCAGGCCGGCATCCCGATGGTCTTCTTCCAGAATACGACCGGTTACATCGTCGGCAGGGACTATGAGCGCGCCGGCATGATCAAGCACGGCTCGAAGATGATCCAGTCCGTCACCAATATCGAGGTGCCGCGCCTGACCTTCATGACCGGGGCCAGCTTCGGCGCCGGCAACTACGGCATGTGCGGCCGCGGCTATAACCCCGATTTCCTCTACACCTGGCCCAACGCGACGACCGGCGTGATGGGCGGAGACCAGGCGGCCAAGACCATGACGATGGTGGCGGAGGGCGTCGCCCGCTCGAAGGGGCAGGACGTGGACGAAGAACAGCTCAGGAAGCAGGAGGCGATGCTGGTCAAGCATTTCGACGGCCAGTCCAGCGCATTCTATACCTCAGGGCATTTGCAGGACGACGGCATGATCGACCCGCGCGAGACGCGCCAGACCCTCGGTTTTCTTCTGGCGACGGTTCAGGAGTCGCGCCGCCGCACGGTGCGGCCGAACAGCTTCGGCGTGGCGCGGATCTGACCGGATCGTCGCCGCCGCGGCCCGATAGGGAATTTAAAGATGTCCGATGAGTTGATTGTCGAGCGCGACGATGGCTGGCTGACCCTGTGGATGAACCGGCCGGCGGTCCGCAACGCGCTCAGCGCGGAATTGGTGGCCGCCATGCACACGGCGCTGGAATCGGCGCGGGGCGACCGCACGGTGCGCGGCGTCACCCTGCGCGGCAAGGGCGGCGTTTTCTGCGCCGGCGGCGACCTGAAGAATTTCCGCAGCAATTTTCAGGGCGGCGCCTCCCGTGCCGAGATTGCCGAATCGAATTCGAATGCCGGTAAATTCTTTACCTATCTCAATACGATGCCGCAGGTCGTTGTCATGTCGATCGAAGGTGCGGCGATCGCCGGCGGCCTCGGCATGGCCTGCACCGGCGATGTCGTCGCCGTCACCGCGGATGCGAAGTTTGCCATTACCGAAACCTCGCTCGGCATCCCGCCGGCCCAGATCGCGCCCTTCGTGGTCCAGCGCATCGGGCTCACAGCGGCGCGCCGGCTGATGCTGACGGGCGCGCGTTTCGACGGACGGGAAGCCGGCCGGCTGGGTCTGGCCGATTTTGTGGCTGAAGACGCCGCCGGGCTGGATGCGATCGAGGCCGATATCCGCAACAGTGTCCGGCGCTGCGCCCCGGAGGCCAACGCCGTCACCAAGGAGATTGTCCTGAAGGCAACGCGGCTGCCGCGGAACGAAATGGTCGCCTTCGCCGGCGAACGGTTCGCCGATTGCATGCTGGGAGACGAGGCCCGCGAGGGCATCGCTGCCTTCCTCGACAAGCGCAAGCCGTCGTGGGCCGAGAGCCCGGACGCCGGGTAGGAACGATGCGCCGTTTCGGAACGATCCTGATCGCCAACCGGGGCGAGATCGCCGTCCGGGTTATGCGAACGGCCCGCGCCCTGGGCTACCGCACCGCTGCCGTCTATTCGGACGCCGATGCCGACGCGCCCCATGTCCGTATGGCGGACGCCGCTGCCCGGGTCGGCCCGGCGCCCGCCAACGAAAGTTATCTCGTCATAGACAATATACTCCGGGCAGCGGCAGAGACGGGGGCAGACGCCGTGCATCCCGGCTACGGTTTCCTGTCGGAGAATGCCGAATTCGCCCGGGCCTGCGAAGCGGCCGGGCTGAATTTCATCGGGCCGGACGCCGCCGCCATTGCGGTCATGGGCGACAAGGCGGAAGCGCGTCGCCGGATGGCCGCTGCCGGCGTGTCCTGCGTGCCGGGCTACGATGGCGTGGATCAGAGCGACGCGGCCCTTGTCGCGGCGGCGGTGGAGATCGGCTTCCCGGTCATGGTCAAGGCGGCGGCCGGCGGCGGCGGGCGCGGCATGCGTCTTGTCTGTAGGGCAGAAGAGGTGCCGGACGCGCTGACCGCTGCCCGTTCGGAGGCGGAAAGCGCCTTCGGTTCCGGCAGCCTGATTCTGGAAAAAGCTATCGTCCGGCCGCGCCACGTCGAAATTCAGGTCTTCGCCGACCGGCACGGGACGACGATCCATCTCGGCGAGCGCGACTGTTCCGTTCAGCGCCGGCACCAGAAGGTGATCGAGGAAGCGCCGTGCCCGGTCATGACCGAAGAATTGCGCGCCGCCATGGGCGCCGCCGCCGTCGAGGCGGCCCGGAGCATCGGCTATTGCGGCGCCGGCACGGTCGAATTCCTGCTGGATGCCGACGGCAATTTCTATTTTCTGGAGATGAACACGCGCTTGCAGGTCGAGCATCCGGTGACCGAGGCGGTCACCGGGCTCGATCTCGTCGCCCTGCAGATCCGGGTCGCCGAGGGCCGGCCCCTCGGACTCTCCCAACAGGATGTCCGGCCCTCCGGCCACGCCATCGAGGCGCGGCTCTATGCCGAGGATGCTGCGCAGGATTTCCTGCCGGCGGCCGGCGATATTGCCCGGTGGCAGCCGGCATCCGGCCCCGGCGTCCGGATCGACAGCGGTGTCGAGAGCGGCCAGACCGTTTCGCCCTTCTACGACCCGATGATCGCCAAGGTGATCGCGCACGGAGACAGCCGGGAGATTGCCCGCCGCCGGCTGATCCGGGCATTGGCGGAAACGGCGGCGTTTGGCCTGACGACCAACAAGCGCTTCCTGATCGACTGTCTGGAAAATGAATCTTTCGCGCGGGGCGAAGCGACCACGGCTTTCATCGAAGAGCAGTTCAGCGACGACGATCTGGCGCCGTCCGGGCCGGATTTCGCCGTCGCGGCCGCCGCCGCCGCGCTGAAATTCCTCGCCGGCCGGGACGACGCCCTTTCGGACAGTCTGAATGTTTCGCCCGAACTGCTGAACTGGGCCAGTGCTGGGACGCTGGAAAGCCGCTGCGGCCTGACCGCCGGCGAGACGGCCTTCGACCTGTCGATCTCGCCGTCAGGTTTGCGCGACTACACAGTCCGGGAAGATGGGAAATCCGTGTCGGTCCATGTCGTTTCACTTGAGGAAAGCCGGGCGATCCTCGCGGTCGGTGGTGCACAGCGGCAATTGCTGTTCCACGCCGAAGGCGACGTTCTCCATCTGAGCGAGGCCGGCCGGGATTACCGGTTCGATTTGGATCGGTCGGCCGCTTCGTTGCACGACGAGCAGAGCGGCGGCCGGGTCGTCGCGCCGATGCACGGCAAAATCCTTGAGATCGCGGTCGAACCCGGCGATACCGTGGCCCGGGGCGACCGGCTGCTGGTCATCGAGGCGATGAAGATGCAGCACGAAATCGTTGCGCCGGCAGCCGGCGCGATTGCGGGTGTCCTGCAACAGGCCGGCATCCAGGTCGCTGCCGGCGATCCGCTCGTCGATATCGCGGTCGCAGAACAGGGTTAGTAAGGGGAGAGAAGTACCGATGCTGACCGAAGCCGCAGACTTCAAGGCCGAATGCGACGCACTGCACGCCTTGCTGCAGGACCGGGACGACGCCGATTTCGAGCGCCCGACACTGTTCAAGGACTGGTCGGTCAACGACGTGATGGGCCATCTCCATATCTGGAACCACGCCGTGAACCTGTCGGTGACCGACGAGGCGGCTTTCGACGCCTTCGTGCAGGCGTTCCGGGACGCCGGCGGCCAGCATTTCCCCTACACCCACGAATGGTCCGGTGGCCTGAGGGGACAGGCGCTGCTCGCCGCGTGGTACGGGCTGTGCGCCGACATGGAACCGTTGTGGCGGGACCTGGACCCGGAACGGCGGGTCAAATGGGTCGGTCCGCCGATGACCGTGCGCATGAGCATCGTCGCCCGCCAGATGGAAACCTGGTCGCACGGCCAGGAGGTGTTCGACGTCTTTGGCGTGACCCGGCAGGACGAGGACCGCATCCGCAATATCGCCGAACTCGGCGTGCGCACATTCGGCTTTACCTTCGCCAACCGCAAGATCGAGCGGCCGGCGGTCAAGCCCTTCGTCCGGCTGACTGCGCCGTCGGGCGCCGTCTGGACCTGGAACGACGAAAGCGGCACCGATTATGTCGACGGGCCGGCGACCGAATTCTGCCAGGTCGTGACCCAGACCCGCAATATCGCCGATGTCGGCCTGGAGGTGCGCGGCGACGCGGCGACCCGATGGATGGCGATCGCCCAGTGCTTCGCCGGCGGCCCGAACGATCCGCCGCCGCCCGGCGCGCGCCACGCGGATTCGTAGCGACAAGGTGTCTGACGGGGCAGCCGGGCTTCCCGCAACGCGCTATGCCATCGACGCCAGTTCTTCGAGCAGGTAACCGCGGAACAGCGCGTAGTTCTCGACCATCGGGAAATGCCCGATCCCCTTCATCACGGTGAAGCGGCAGCCGGGGATCGCTTCCGCCACAGCGCGCGTCATCTCCGGCGTCGCCGAGTAGTCGTATTCGCCGGTCAGCAGCGAAACCTTGCAGCGGTTGGTGTCGATCCGTTTGATGTCCTCGCGCGCGTCCCAGTTCTCGCAGTAATAGTAGACGTCGCCCTTGTAGACGCCCGGGCCCGACTGGCTGTAGTACCACCAGTTCTCCCGGCAGCTGGCCTCGGGTGAGTCGGGGCCGTTGAGCCCGTAGGTGTAGCAGGCCGCGAGCTCGCCGCCGTGGATCGCCGGGTGGTGCAGGAAATCGTTGTCGCGCCCCTCGGCGAAGGCGGTGCTTTCGAGCCCGACGATACCGGCGATCTCGTCCTGATGGTCGGCGGCGACCTTGAGCACGATCGCGCCGCCCATCGAACAGCCCAACACCACCGGACGTTCGAGCCCGAGCGCGCGCCAGAAATCGCGGATCAGGCCGAGATAGACGTCCGTGGTGAGGCGGTACTTTTCCAGCCACCATTCATCGGGCGGGTTCGAGCGCCCGTGGAAAGGCAGGTCGAAGGCGAGCACGCGAAACCGGTCGGTGATGTCCGTATCGTTGAGGACGTGGCGGAACTGCCGGCTGTCGGCGCCCGCCGTATGCAGGCAGATCAACGGCCTGCCTTCCCCCGCCTCCTCGTAATAGATCCGGTAGCGGCGCCCGCCGCTCACGAGGTTAAGATAGCGGCCGACCACCGGCTCAAGATCGGCCATCGAGCGGCTCCATCGTTTTGAGGATGTTCATCATGCGGTGCAGGGCGCGCGCGTTCTGCATCGCGGCGAGGGAATCGCCATCGATCTCGAATTCCGGCACCCGCATCAGCATGGCGAAGAAATCGTGGTACAGCGGTTCCGGGTCGGGCCGGATGAACTTCGTCCAGACCCGCATGGGCGCGGCAATCGTGAACCGCGCCGGCCGGTCGAAGCGCGGGCGCTGCACGATGTCCTCGATACGCCCCTCGCGCACCGAAAGCAGCCAGGCGCTGCCTTCGAAGGACAGTTTGAAGTCGAGCGAGAACCAATCGCCGATCACGGCCATCTCGGGGTCTTCGTTGACCCGGTCCCGGTAGCGCTCCATCCAGTCCCGGGTCGGTATATCGCCCATCGGCATTCTCCGGAGGTCAGGCGGCGCCCCTCTATACCGAAACGGCGTCCAATGGCCAAATGAGATGTCGCGCCGTAAGCGCCAGGTTGCCGACGCTCCTTGACGATATGGCCAACCGGATCGATGAGGCCTGTCGTGCGCGGTCTGCCCGGCGTCGACAGCCGGATCCGGCTCGACGACATCCCGGCCGCCCTCGGGCACCTGCGCGCTCGCAGCGCAATGCCTCCCCTTCGCGGCCGAACCGATCGCTCCGGTCGGAAGGACGGGAGGGCAAAGCGGATGTTGAGCGGCAATGATGGCATTTCATGATACTCCGCCCGGATCCTGGCAGGCCGCATTTGCCCAATGACAAGGCGGGCGGGAGTGGCCATCTTCAGCCCATGGCGCAGAACGACCGGCACGCCCACCGCTTCGTGGCGCAGAACCGCAAGGCGCGGCGCAACTATTTCATCGACGATTCCCTGGAGGCCGGGATCGTCCTGACCGGCACGGAGGTGAAATCGCTCCGTGCAGGCAAGGGCAATATTGCCGAAGCCTACGCCCGGGACGACCGGGGCGAGCTTTACCTCTTCAACAGCTACATCCCGGAATACGACGCCGGCAGCTACAACAACCACGAGCCGCGCCGGCCGCGAAAGCTGCTGCTGCGCCGGCGCGAGATGGCCAGGCTGATCGCGGCGGTCCAGGAAAAGGGCCTGACCCTGGTGCCGCTGTCGGTCTATTTCAACGAACGCGGCGTCGCCAAGCTCGACCTCGGCCTGGCGCGCGGCAAGCGCCAGCACGACAAGCGCGAAACCGACAAGCGGCGCGACTGGCAGCGCGAGAAGGCGCGGCTGATGCGGGAGAAGGGGTAGGGCGGATCGAGGGCCGGGCCGGGCCGTCGCGCCTCAGTCGAACATCGCGACGCAATCGATCTCGACATTCACGCCCTTGCGGTGCGGCGTGCCGCCGATGCAAGTCCGGGTTACCCGTTCGCCGGCCATGAATTCCGTGAAGGCCTCGTTGAACTTCGGGAAGTCCGCCGTGTCGCGCAGGCAGACCCGCATGTTCACGACGTTGGCGAAGGTCGCCCCGGCCGCCGTCAGCACGCCCTGGAGATTGGTCAGCGTCTGGCGAGTCTGGACCTGGATGTCGTCGGACACGACCTGTTTCGTCTCCGGGTTGAGCGGCCCCTGGCCCGAGACGAACAGCATGTTGCCCCAGCGGATGCCCTGGGCGAGCGGCGAGGCGGTCTTGCGGTCGGTGAAGCCCGTGGTCGGCGCGGTGGCGGAGGTGACGATCTGCTTCGGCATGGCGGGTCCTCCGGGATTCTATGCGTCGGGCGCGGGCATGATGTGGCCGCAGGATGTGCAGGTGCGGTGCGCCTCGACATCGAAGAAGTTGCTGTAGGCCTTCGAGACCGGATCGAGCGCGTAGTCGACCACGACGAATTCTTCCTCGTGCAGGAAGGTGTCGCATTCCGGGCAAAACCACTGGAACCGATCGATCTCGCCGGGCCGGCGCCGGCGTTCCTGGACCAGCAGGAAGGCGTCGGGCGGGAAGCGCGGCGAGTGCGGGATCAGCGGCGCGGTGTAGACCGCCTCGCCCGCCTTGAGGACCTGGATGTCTTCTTTCCCGTCCGGGTCGCGGTAATGCAGGTTCATCTCGCCGGAGATCATGTACATGACCTCGGAACTCGGGTTGATGTGAAACTCGCTGCGGTATTCGCGGCCGCGCGCGACGAACAGCAGGGTTTCCGGCTCCTGCCAGAG
>Ga0209021_1000648_pt1 | contig 41739 bp, 38 predicted proteins | sample PinacodermFT_FD_187299 | JGI IMG/M metagenome (GOLD analysis project Ga0209021, IMG submission 187299) | Host-associated microbial community of the marine sponge Aplysina aerophoba from Gulf of Piran - sponge pinacoderm, lysed by freeze-thaw... | ecosystem: Host-associated > Porifera > Sponge >... | reverse complement strand
AATTGAGGTAAGGAAACCGAAATGGCGGATAGACCGAGCAGCAGCGTGCAACTGGGATGGAATGGTGGCTTCAGGTTCACATCCGAAGATACGCATGGGCATACGCTGACTGTGGATGCGCCAGCCAATGAAGGCGATTCATTCGATGGAATGATGCCGGGCGATCTACTCCTTTCAAGCCTCGGCAGTTGTAGTGGTATCGATGTTGTGAATATCCTGCGCCGGCAGCGGCAGGATGTGACCGGGCTGGAGATAAGCGTAACTGGCGAGCAGTTGCCGGACGCTCCATGGACCTGGGTCGCAATCAGGCTGGAGTACACAGTGAGAGGACGCGGGCTGCGAGAGTCAGCGGTGCGGCGGGCAATAGAATTATCGGAGGAGCGTTACTGCTCCATCGGGGCTACGATCGGCGGACGGGCGGAAATTAGCAGTAGCTTCACGATTGTCGAAGACTGACCGACCTGTGCGATGGGCAGATGCCCTGTGGTATGATTTGTACCGTTCAAACTGCCTTTATAGGGCGATTCAATGACACTTATGACATATCAGGAGGTTACCTGTGCCTAATTTGAGTGCAGAGCAGTTGGAAGAGTTGAGACAGATTCCGACCTGCTCCGTTGCCAACGCCATCGAAACATTCGACGTGATGCCGCGCACAGAAGGCTTCATGCTGCCCGCGGTCAAGTCGATATTTCCAGAGATGGGTCACATGATCGGTTACGCCGTTACCGGTGTAATCACTGCAGATTTGCCGCCGAGCGGAAATATGAACGTGTCTCGGCTGGACTGGGTGGACGCGATACTCAGTGTCCCAGAGCCTCGTGTTCTAGTGCTAAAGGACATAGATTATCCCAATGTCATCGGCTCATTCTGGGGCGAGGTGCAGGCAAATATACATGGTGCGCTGGGCTGCGTGGGCACCGTAACGGATGGTGGTGTGCGTGACCTAGATGAGATGCGTGAGCTGGGCTTTAACGCTTTCGCTACTGATGTGCTCGTCTCCCATGCATATGTGCATCTTATTGATGTGGGCGTGCCGGTCACAATTGGAGGCCTAGATGTGAACATGGGCGACATCATACTCGGTGACCAGCACGGGGTTATGAGCATCCCCCACGACATCGCGGCTGATGTGCCTGCTGCCGTGAAGAGAGTCGAAGACAGGGAACGCGAGATGATCAGCCTCTGTCAGGCGGAAGACTTCACTGTGGACAAGCTGAAGGACCAGCTTCGCAAAATGTACGGCGGCTAGAGTAAGCCCCGGACTTCTACAAACCCCTGTCATCAACGAAAGTTTATTCATAGGCCCACAAACGAGCAAAATCCAAAAAGTCGAGGGTGCGTGATGCCTGGTGCGAAAGTAGCGTTCATACATGGGCTGTCCGCGGAAATTGTGGATGTCATTACCTCGCACAATCCCGATGGGTGGACTACTGAAGTGGTTCCAAGGGATACGCCGCCTGATGAGCAGGAAGCGCTGGTAAACGACGCGGACTTCCTGATGGTGTACGGTGCGCCATTACACGACGATGTTTTGCGGGCTGCCGAGAAGGCCCGACTCGTACAGCTACTGGCGGCCGGATACGACAGAATGAACCTTCGTCTGATGGCGGCGCTTGAGGTGCCTTGCTCGAACAACGGCGGAGCAAATTCGATAGCTGTCGCTGACCACGCCGTTATGTTGATGCTGGCGTTGTATAAGCAGCAAATGCACACTGACCCTGCCACGCGCGCCGGTAAATGGAGCGCGCCAATAACCGGCACGAACACCTTCGAAATGGCCGATAAACTAGTGGGCGTGCTTGGCTTGGGGAACATCGGTCGCAGGGTTGCGAGGCGAGTGCAGGGCTTCGAAGCGCGTGTGCAGTATTTCGATGTAATGCCACTCAGCGAGGATGAAGAGCGTGAGTTGGGTTTGACTCACGTCTCGCTGGATGAACTATTCCGAACTTCTGACATTCTGACTTGCCATACGCCACTCACGCCTCAGACGCGCCACATAGTGAACCGTGAGCGTCTGGCGCTCATGAAGCCGACTTCGGTGCTGATCAACACGAGCCGAGGTCCCGTTGTTGACGAGTCTGCCCTAATAGAGGCGCTGCAAGAAGGCAAAATTGCGGGCGCGGGACTCGACGTATTCGAGAAGGAACCTGTGGAGCCGGACAACCCGCTGCTGAAGATGGACAATGTCGTCGTAACGCCACACGTTGCGGGAACGACCTGGGATACCTGGTTCCGGCGCGCCGCTTTCGCCTACGAAAATATGCAGAGAGTATGGGATGGCGAGGCGCCCCTTGCGACTGTGCAAGAGTATTGAGGAATCGTCAGTGGTCATTCCGCCTATCAATGACAAACGGGTAAGGACTACAAGCAAATATTGACCTAAGACTATTGAAAGTGAGGAAGAAATGGAACCTGTCATCAAAAACTACGAAGGCCTGACCAACCCTATTCTGGGCCCGGAAGACGGCGTACCGAACTATGTGATGCTTTACGTGCAGCACCCTCCGGGAGGGACAAGCCCTGATCACATTCATGAGTGGGAACACCAGGCTTTCATCACCGAGGGCGAGGGCATCCTCTGGGTCGAAGGCAAGGAATATCCCATCAGGAAGGGTGATGCGGTATTGGTACCGCCAAATGTGAATCACCAGTTCCGCAATACGGGCAGCACCACTCTCAGTAGGGTAACGGTCAATCCCCTGAATTCCGTGGAGTAAACCGGCCCGAACAGGAGGTTCAACATGCCACAGATGAGCGGCGCACAGGCGCTGGCATACCAGCTTCGTTCCGAAGGTGTGGACACTGTGTTTACGCTCCCGGGCGTGCAGATAATGGCAGCCTTCGACGCACTGCATGAGGTGCAGAACGACGTTCGGCTGATACAGACTCGCCACGAGCAAGCGACCACCTATATGGCTGACGGGTACGCTAAGGCTACGGGTAAAGTGGGTGTGGCAATGGTGGTGCCGGGTCCCGGTGCGCTCAATGCCACCGCAGGTCTGGGTACTGCTTTCGCCAGCTCCTCCCCAGTGTTGCTCATCTCCGGGCAGATTGCCAGCGGTGCACTCGGCAAAGGGCAAGGGCAATTGCACGAGGTGGAGGACCAGCTTGATGTTTTCAAGCCCATAACGAAATGGAACCACCGTGTCACCCAGGTCGGCGAAATTCCTGAAGCCGTGCATGAAGCCTTCAGGCAGTTGAACACAGGACGTCCCAGGCCCGTGGAACTTGAAGTACCTCCGGATACGCTTGCTGCAATTGGCGATGCGGACGTCATCGAGCCAGAAATGTACCCGCCCCCAGTGGCGGACGGCGCCGACATTGATAGGGCAGCGGAAATTCTAGCCCGCGCCAAGAGGCCGGCGATCATAGCCGGTGGGGGCACCATCATCTCCGGGGCATCCGACGAGCTGCGAGACGTGGCGGAGTTCTTGCAGGCTGCCGTGCTGACAACGCAGCAAGGGAAGGGCATTCTTCCTGCCGACCACGAACTGCTGGTGGGCGTGAACTACGCGATGGTGGAGCCCGTCAAGAATGTGCTGCCCGAATGTGACGCCTTGCTTGCTGTGGGGACCCGCTTACTCTTCAGGGTATTCGCGCCGGACAGCGTGCCACCAATTGTCCACATAGATGCCGACCCGTCGGAAATCGGGAAGAATCTGCCGACTAAAGTAGGCATCGTAGGAGACGCTAAACAAGCCCTGCGTCAGCTGCTGGAAAGGTTGCGAGCCATTTCCTCCCCTAAGGAATCGCGGCAGCAGGAGGTTGCAACGCTCAGAAACACTGCTGACAACGAACTCAATGAACTCGCCTCTGACCAGTTGCAGATGATTCAAGACATTCGCGGTGCGCTTGACGATGACGATATCGTGGTCAGCGGCATGACCAACATCGGGTACTGGAGTCATGTGGCGTTCCCCGTGAATGTGCCGCGCACATATATAACATCCTCCTACTTTGGAACATTGGGATATGCGTACCCAACCGCTCTTGGCGCTCAGGTCGGCAAGCCCGACAAGCGCGTTGTGGCGCTCTGCGGTGACGGTGGCTTCATGTACAACATACAGGAGCTCTCAACGGCGGGGAGGTATGGCATAAACGCAGTCGCGGTCGTATTCAATAACCATGCCTATGGCGCATCCATGTGGGACCAGACACATCAGTACGGTGGCAGGTTTATTGGCACGGACCTGAATAACCCTGACTTTGTTAAAGTTGCGGAAGCCTTCGGAGTGGTGGGAATGAAGGCGGAGCCGGACGGCATCGGCGACGCACTTCAGCAGGCGTTTGCTGCAAACGCCCCTGTGTTGCTGGAGGTAGAATTGCCGAACATGATGCCGCCATTCCAGATAGTGCGTTAGGACTCGATTCCTCTCAAACCTCTTCTTCAACGAAGCCGCGGATTACAGGCAATTCTGAAGAGGCAACCGAAAAAGCAAAAGGCGGGGATGATCTAATTCATCCCCGCCTTTCGAGTTTCCTGTAGAGAAATGTAGCCTAAAAGGCGTCTTCTTCTTCCGCAATGCGCTCGAAGTCTTCGTGCGTGTAAGTGCCCAGGCTGCGGAAGTTAAGTTCGGTGTAGTTCTTGATCCAGCGCAATGAGACCTTGTAGGCCTTCCTGTAGCGCTCTTCCTGCTCGTGATAGGCGGCATGTGCGGCTTCGTCCCCGGCCGGAACAGCCGCCTTTCGATGATTCAATATGTCGTCAAGCTCGGCCTGCATGATTTGCTTGGCGAGGGCAAGGTCATGCGCCTGTTCCGTGTCCTCTGCGACCGCGCCGTGGATTATGCGCTGCGCCATCTGTGCGACTGATATGCGACCCGTTGCGAGGTCCTCCATCAATGCGGGATGAACCCCTGGCTTGCCCTCAAGGCTGTCGATGCCCTTCGCACCACGACCTGTGAGCCAGCCTTCGACGTACTCGATTATCATTCGGGCGTTGCGGTGAGAACCTTCTGCCGTGATGGGGCCCTCGGGCTTCTCGATGCTCACGGGATAGTTGCCGGGATCGGTCATATCATCGCTGGGATGCCAGTCTGCCGTGATGTACTCCTTGAACGGGTCACTTGCGGTCTTCATATGAAAGATGTGTGCGACCCACCCTCTCAGGAAGCCCTGCTGCGCTTCCCAGACCTTGTCGGCGCGAATTGATGCCGCCGCGACTTCGTTCACCTCGTTATCCCGGCTGGGGAGCGCCGTCGCCATGCCTCCGATCGGAACCGCGCCGCGCTTCAGGCACACCGCTACAAGTCGCCTGAAGATATTCGCGATGAAGTCGGTCGTCTTGATGTCCACGCCGAACCTGTCCGGCCAGACGAGATCGGGATCGTTCATTATGTATTCGAGAATGCTTGCCTTCAGGTCCCAGCGCGCGGCGTTCAGGCCAGCGGCATAGGGCCCCAACTCGTACAGCAAGTCTTCCATGATGTACACGGCAGGCAATGACTCAACAAGGAAGATGCCCCGTATCACCGCGTCATCAGGATAACCGAGTCGTTCGCGGCTAAAGTCGAAGAAGTCGCGGTATAGCGCGGCTTCCTCCACGACCTCGACCTTCGGGAGGTAGAAGTATAAGCCCTCTCCACGCTCGACTTGAGCCTTGCCACCGTAGGCGAAGGTGAGCGCCATCCCAAGTAGTGTTGCAGATATTGGCTTTCCGTCCACTTTGAAGTCGGCTTCGTCCAGATGCCAGCCTCGCTCACGGTGCATGAAGAAAGGAATGTCACCGTCCGCGATGGTGTATGTGCGGTTTCGCGCAGCATTATGAAAGGAGAGTGTGCGCTCCGTGATGCCGAGCCTGTTGCGCGCCGCGCTCAGCGTATCTACGAGGCGGTGGCCGCCGGAATCCTCGTCATCGTCGAGGTATCCCGCTGCTCGCTCACCTTCAGGTCCCGGGTTAACGGCATTGATTGCCATATTGGTGATAGACACTGGTCCGGAAATTTCGATTCCTGGCTTGCGCAGTTCGTTCGGGACTTCCGGCACCTGCCAGTCATCCCCGGATCTGGTGTCAGGTAGGGATGAGGGCATTATACCTTCGTCCAGCGCTTTGCGTAGCAGGGCCTCGCGCCGGTCGCGAACATCTTGCACACGATCCGCGAACTTGTCGTAGGCTTCAACGACATACTCCAGAAACTCAGGTGTTAGCAGGTCTTCGGCACCCTCCACGTTGGAGTAGCTAACTCTGCTTGCTGTGCTTACCATTGGATTCTCCTCTAATGGACAGATTTGCCCCCTCGTTGGGACGGGTTATTGGCTTTGCTGCGAGATTTCCTGCTGCCAGGCGTCGCCGACAGCCTTGGCGACCGCCGGTACGACTTCAGTGTTCAATGCGTATGGAATAATTTCGTCGGGGGTAGGTTCGGGAATCAGGTCTGAAATTGCGAATCCGGCGGCGACCTTCATGCTGGTCGTTATCCGCTCGGCGCGCACGTCGAGAGCTCCCCGAAGTATGCCAGGGAACGCGAGCACATTGTTTATCTGGTTGGGCAGGTCGCTCCTACCCGTTCCAACGACCGCTGCTCCCCCGCGGAATGCCTCTTCTGGCATTATCTCAGGGTCGGGATTCGCCATTGGAAGCACTATGGCATCGCTGCTCATTTTCCTGATATCGTCAGCAGTGAGTAGATTGGCGATAGAAAGACCAATGAATACATCCGCCCCTTCGATGGCGTCATGCACATCACCCTTGATGCCTTCCGGATTGGTGATGATCGCCATCTCCTCCTTTGCAGGTGTCAGGTTGTCGCGGCCTTCGTAGATGATGCCGCGCGTGTCCACCAGAATGATATTCTCCACTCCCATTACCTGTAGAATCTTGCAGCAGGCGATGCCGCTTGCTCCTGCTCCGCTAAAGACAACCTTCACATCAGAGAACTCTTTGTTCACCACGCGCAGGGCATTCACCATAGCGGCGAGTACGACAACTGCAGTTCCGTGTTGGTCGTCATGAAAGACCGGGATGCCCAGATCCTGGAGGCCATCTTCAACCTCGAAGCACTTGGGCGCTGCAATGTCCTCCAGGTTTATCCCGCCGAAAGTCGGGGAGATGGCGCGAACTATGGAAATAATCTCGTCGGACTCATGAGCGTCAATGCAGATTGGAAATGCGTCAATATCTGCGAGTTCTTTGAACAGCAGAGCCTTGCCTTCCATAACGGGCATGGAGCCCTCGGCCCCGATGTTGCCCAGTCCCAGGACTGCGGAACCATCGCTAACGACGGCGACCATGTTCCCCTTACTGGTGAGATCGTAAACTCTGCTGGGATCGCGCACAATCTCTCTGCATACGGCGGCAACACCAGGACTGTACGCTGTTGACATATCGTCAACTGTCTTCAGTTCTACCTTTGAGTGGACACCGAGCTTGCCCCGACTTCGGGCGTGAAGCTCCAGCGCCATTTCATCGTAGTTCATGCACACTCCTTGGCCGGCCCACTCGAACCCGGCGAAATTAGTTTATTCTTCGTGCTTGACTTTAGTCAAATATTCTATGCCCTGCGAATTGACCATCTTGAGGATGACCAGGTTCTAGAATATGGCGATTGGATTGACTGGACTACCCGTGATGTTGCGGAGTACGAGAGGCCCCAGATTAAGCATGAATTCGTACCGGTTGTGGCGGCGGCAAGCATCGGCGATCTGCTCGAGGTTTGCGTTATCAATGAGCCACAGACCCAAAGTTACGAGGCACAATGTATGGAGAGGTGAGCCGATGTCGGGATACTGGCTCGGGCGAACATCGTTGGACGTGTCGGTTCCCAGCATCGCGACGCCACGCTCCTTGAACCAGGGGGCGCATGCTGCTTGGCAAGCAGGCGTTGGCTCGCCGCCGGGCAGCGCACCCTCCAACAGTCGGCGACGGTAGTAACCGGTACGAACCAGCAGTATGTCACCCTCTTCCACTCGAACTCCGTGCAGTTCTTCGGCTGCGTCCAGGTCTTCCGGCATCACGGGTTCGTCGGGCTGCAGCCAGTCCACGTCTCGTACCTGCGGAATGTCCAGAAGGATGCCACGCGAGACGATGCCGTCAGACGCCGGTTCGATGGAATGGCTCTGTGCGCCCTCGCGAGATGTCACCACGCTGGCAGGCACTCCGTTGTACATCTTGCCTTCCCACGAGTAGTGTGACATTGCATCGATGTGAGTGATGCTTTGCCCGTGAAAGACCATACCGATGAATTCTGCGGCACCTCGGCGGGTAACCTTTCGCTCGGGTGGGTCGGAGTCTCTTCCTTCACCGCTGTCCACCATGAAGCGTTGCACCTGATAGCGTATATCGGGCGCGGTGTCAGTCGTTACGGGGCGCGAGCAGCTTACTGTTTCGCCGAGTTGAACGAGAGACGCTGCTTGTCTTCGCTTTGCGGGCGTTATCAGATTGAGGCATCCTCTTTGGTCATCATCGCCCCACCTGCCCCAGTTGCTTAGTGAGGTCATCCAATCGAGAACTTGCTCTTGGGTGGGGTACCGATGTGCAGCCATAATATCCTCATGTCGCTCAATCTCGCGTCGAGAGTAATCTACAACGAAAGCCCGTCGATGAATTGAGCGCCGGGGATTTTGGCGATTTCCTCAGGAGCAATCATTATCTTCGATGAGCGGCTGCCCGAACCGAGTATTATCGATTCCTGCTCCAGCAGCTTCTGGTCGGCATAGACCGACATATCTTCCGGGAGCGCGAACGCGGTCACCCCGCCAATCAACATGCCTGTGAGTTCCATCGTCTCTTCCGCCGAGGCGAATGACGCTCTTGATACGCCCATCAGCTTCTTGACCGTCTTGTTGACATCGAGACGCGCCGAACCCTGTACTATGCAGGCGCAGTACTTCTTCGCACCACGCTTTGAGGCAACGATGATGGTGTTGCCGCTTCCTTCCAGCGTGTAGCCGTACTTCTCGCAAAACTCCGCGGTATCTGCGAAATCGGGGTCGATCTTAATAAGGTCGTGCTCAATGCCAAGATCGTTCAATGTGGAAACGACTCGCGCTTCAATGGCTGCATCTGTATCTGTCATGCTCTGGAACCTCCTAAGATTGCGTCAATAATATAGCGTCAGGCCGCTTTAGGTGCAACGGCTCAGCGACCGGGCGGATGGTAGAATGGTGGATGCTTTGGCTAGTTACGCCTTGGATAATACTAAACTGAGCGAGTCCTATCCTGCAGAAGATTCATGCTTGGCATCCCCGTCCACGTTTTTATTATGGCTGGTTAGTTCTTGGAACGGCCGCGCTTGGCGCATTTATTGCGACTGGAGTTGCGCAGACGGTATTGGGTGGTGTACAAGACCTGATAGCGCAGGACATGGGATGGGATCGGACCACGATCGCATTCGCTGCAACAGCGGCGACTTGGACTTCCGGGCTTACGATGCCGTTCGTAGGCAAGCTGGTGGACCGCTATGGGCCACGCCATCTGATGCTGGTAGCTGCTCTGATCGTGAGTGCTTGTTTCTTTGCACTGGGCGGCGTCAATTCAGTCTGGCAATTCTATGTGGCTTATATAATCTCCCGATCGTTCGCAGGGCCAAACCTTCAAAATGTCGTGCCACGCACGGTTGCCGTCAATTTCTTCCGACGAAAGCGGAACCTCGCTCTGGGGATCACGGCACTCAATCGAATCGCAGGGGAATCCCTGAATGTTCTGATAATAACGCTGATTGCGAGTGCATTCAGTTGGCGGGTGGCATATCGAACGCTGAGCATCGTTGCGTTACCTCTGTCGATTCCGCTGTTTCTGATTATGCGGAAGCGTCCGGAGGACATTGGCCTGTTGCCTGACGGTGACAGCGTGCCACGGACAATGGAGTCGTCAGGTAGCACCGTGCGCTGGCCGCCGAGCGAGTTCGACTGGAGGCTACGGGAGGTGGTGTTCGTACCGTCTTTCTGGTTTATCGTCTGGGCTGAGTTTCTGGCAGTCTCCACGACGGCGGCGGTAACATTCCAACTCGTACCATTCCTCACTGACAACGGTATGTCTCATTCCCTTGCAGCTAGTGCCCTGATGTTAAGTATCCTGCTTGGAGGTTTATCCGTTCCGCTCTGGGGACATCTGTCGGACAAGTTCACCATCAGGCGCCTGACCATCGCAGCATTGATTGCCACAAGCGCCCCCACATTGGCGTTTGCCTTCATTGATGTGCAGGGCGCCGGTTTCTATGTCTCCGTAGCCTGGGGGATTGCGTCCGGCGGCATTCCCGTGGTCGGGAGCATGATGATTGGAGACTATTTCGGCAGGCGGTCGTTCGGCGCGCTCACAGGATTGACCGGGCCGTTCCGCACCGCGGCAATGGGACTGGGTCCGGCGCTCGGAGCGCTGCTCGTCAACGCGACGGGTGACTACAAGGCAATATTTGTGGTTGCAGTCGCGTCGTATGTCATCGCAATTCTGCTGAACTACAGCGTACGCCAGCCAAGATTACCGAGCAGAGCCAACGCCGCTTGACGCAGAATCATCCGGCTTCGTTCAAACACTCTTCCAGCAGCGCAAAGGCGGCCTCTGCGAATGCCCACATATTGCCTTCGCGATCGCTTTCTCCTGTCTCAATGGTGATCGAGCGTTCGACTGGTCCTGATACCGCGATGCATGCGTGACCGGCGTCATCCCCATAGCGATTGCCCGTCGGTCCGCTCGCCCCCGTCTCGCTGAGAGCCCAGGTCGTGCCGAGTATTTCGCGCAGCGTGCGCGCGTTGAGTTCGGCATAATACTCTGTGCTGGCGCGCTGACCTTCCATCGCCTCGTCCGGGACGCGCAACAGTCCCTCTTGCGCGTCGCGTGTATATATGATCGAGCCGCCGCGATAGTATGCAGACGCGCCGGATATCGCGACGAGGGCCGCGGAGAGCAAGCCTCCGCACGAAGATTCGGAGACTGCAATGGTGTCACCGCGCTGTTTCAGAAGATCGGCGACGGTTGCTGCGATGTTGCTGAGTTCGGTCATGTTTGTCTCCGTGTCTCCTTTTGTGCTCCTCGGTCAGATTGCCTCAGGCGGTGCGAATCTGCAACGCTACTTAGACGAGGTGCAGATGCTCACGTACCTGAGGGTTGACGAGGTTGCGCGGCATTCTGCCATCAAGCACGGCGGCTACTTCTTCGCCGTAACGTCCGGTTCTAAGCTGCAAGGACAGTACCGATGTGTGTCCTGAGTGTGGCGAGAGCACAACGTTGTCCATAGTGAGTAGGGGGTTGTCGCTGTCGGGCGGCTCTTTTTCGAGAACGTCCAGGCCGGCTCCGGCAATCCAGCCCTCCTGCAGCGCCTTAATCAGCGCGGCTTCCTGCACGACGGGTCCCCGCGACGTATTGATGAGATAAGCGTTTGGCTTCATCAGCCGCAAAGCATTCTCGTTAATGATGTGCCTCGTCTCCTCGGTGAGAGGGGTGTGCAGCGAAATGTAGTCGGACTGGGCCATCATTTCATCGAATGAGACTCGCGTCACGCCGCGCTCGGCAAAGACATCGTCGGAAATGTATGGGTCGTAAGCGATGACATTTAGCTCGAAGCCCTTTGCGCGCTGCGCCATCGCGCTGCCTATGCGCCCTAGCCCCAGTATGCCGATTGTCTCGCCGTGGAGTGCCCCAACATCGTATGGAGGACGCGGTGTCCATGTGCTGGAACGAATGTCTGAGTGCAAATTCACGACGCGGCGGTTCAGCGCCAGAAGAAGAGACATAGCCTGGTTGGCAACCTCTCGTGTCCACAGGTCAGGAATGTTGACAACTGCAATGCCCTGCTCAGTCGCGGCCTCTACATCGATGACGTCATAGCCCACGCCGGTCCGCAGTACGACTTTGCATTGCGTCAGCGATTCTAGAACCTTGCGCGTCATAGGTGACTCAGAGGTGATAATGCCGTCCGCGTCCCTCACATGCGCAATGATCTCGTCCTCATCGTGCATGGAATTTAGCAGTTCAAGGTTTGCACCGACCTGCTCAAGGGCGGCGCGTGTATCGCTCAGGTTTTCGCTCTGCCAGCGACCCATATAATAGACGGTGAATCTGTGCTCGCTCAATGCATCCCCCTTCGTTGACCTTCCGGAGAGAAATTGGATTGCCGCCAAGTATAACACGCGCAAAGCGTCAAGAATGGGGCTGCAAGCCTAGTTGGATGCTTGCTCACAGGTCTGAGGTAGTGCAGAATGCTTTGGTACGATGCGGCTGGCATCGAAAGTCAGTGTATGCTCTGCTCGTTTGGCCTAAGTCGGGCCAATGACAACCAAGTTAGACACGCATAAACTGGAGAGGGGTATGGTGGCAACGGGTGGGTTCGAACCACCGACCTAACGCTTATGAAGCGTCCGCTCTGCCCCTGAGCTACGTTGCCGTCCAATGCAACAGGCAGGCTCATTATACGGCAAATCTGGAATCAGATAAAGAGATAATGCATTTAACAGGAACAATGAAATGGACGATACTCCGGTTGATCCACTGATAAAACGCGCCGTCGCGAATGCTGTGATGGAGCGCGCATCTCTCGAACTCAACAAGCTACTGGTCGAACTGGCTGAAGCGCTGAACCCATTCCCCAATTTCCTGGGTATAGGCTCAATTAAGGCGGTCGAGGTCGAACCGTCGGGCGTTTCAAACCCTGACAATGGCTGCGTCGTTGTGTGCCCGGACGGAGAGCTACGTGAACTCGTTCTACGCATGATCCCCGGGCCATTCGACATGGGCGGCGTGGAGCAGACTGACGAAATGGCTGAGCTTGACCTCCCGCCGGGCGAATACGTCGCCTACGCGTATGCTGCAGTCCAGGAACTACTTGAGCTCCTTGAGGCACAACAGGCTCGTCAATAATCTTCCGCGCTCAGTCGCTGATGATGCAGCAGCCTCGATGGTAGGCGCTTAAAGAAGAACTCTCGCCAGGTCGGAAGCTGAGGCTTCCTTTCCATGAGGGTGCGAAACTGCTTAGACGCGCCGCCGACCAAAGGTGTGCCGTGCCCGCCGCAGAGTATATCGAAGTCTATAGATGTAAGGCGCTCTAGCGATTCACGATAGCGAACCGGATCGCTGCCGGGAAACGGCATGGAACGGCTGACACGTCCGTGCTCACTGAAAATCGTGTCTCCGCTGAAGAGCAAGCCCTCCCGCTCCATCAAGAAACAGACGCTGCCCGGCGTATGCCCGGGAGTGTGCAGAACTCGGATGCCACCTGAAACGGGTATGATTTCGTTCTCACTGAGTAAGTCGTTGACAGCGGTCCGTTTAAGGAACGGGATCGGTACATCCAATGAGGCGAACACACCCATGTAGCTCAGTGTGTGGGTATCCTGAAGGCTGGGGTGCGTGTCGTCGCGGTGAGCGATAATCTGAGCGCTGCTATGACTGACGATACTGGGAGCGCCGCCCGCATGATCGGGGTGGCTGTGCGTCATCAGGATTCGACGCACATCGCCAGGTTGTCTGCCGATGCGCTGTATGTATGTGAGCACGCGACGTGCGCTCCACGGCAGACCTGTGTCGATCAGCGTGAGGTCGTCGTCCTCTATCAGGTATATGCGCGAAAGGCTTGTTCCTGGTATGGCATGTATGCCTTGAACAATCTCCAACTGACCTGCTCCCTGAGAAAGACCTGTCGGGTTACCCTTCCAATGATTCTAACGCATTCTGGCACGATTGCCGAGTGGGTTAGTGGAATACGCGGTTTGGATGTGCGTATAATGGGCGAAAATTCAAGGAGGAACTCTCGAATGGACATTGGAATATCTACATTTCCCACCGACTATTCGGCTGACATAGCAATCATTGCCAGGCGCGCTGAGGAACTCGGTTTCGATTCGCTCTGGGTGCCGGAGCATCCAATCCTTCCCGTAAATGCCGCCTCTCCCTGGCCTGGATCGGCTGATGGCGTGATTCCTAAGGTCTATGCTGACATCGTTGACCCCTTCGTCGCCCTCGGCAGGGCATCAGCCGTAACCAGTACGATTAAGCTAGGGACGGGTATCTGCCTCGTCCCGGAGCGTAACCCCCTTCTGCTCGCTAAAGAAGTGGCGACGCTGGACATGTACTCCGGAGGAAGGTTCCTGTTCGGCATAGGTGCAGGCTGGCATCGTGAGGAAACCGAGATAATGGGCGGAGACTTTGCCCATCGCTGGACGCAAACACGCGAGGCAATTCTGGCTATGAAAGAGTTGTGGACGAAAGTAGAGAGTGAATATCACGGCAAGTATTACGACTTCCCGCCGGTATATTCATTCCCACGCCCAACACAACGACCGCATCCACCTGTGTTTCTAGGTGGGATGGCGCGCAATGTATTCCGCCGCGTGGTTGACTATGGCGACGGCTGGATGCCCAATCGCGTGACGCCGGAGCAGGTCAAGCAGGGGCGGGCGACAATCGACGAGCTTGCGGAGGGTGCGGGCAGGGACCCGTCTTCCATCAGTGTGTCAGTGTTCGGACAGGCTCCCGATCGCGAGCTGATAGAGCAACTGCAGGACGCAGGCGCGGATCGCGTGATGATACGACTGGAAACCTTGCCGGAAGAAGAGGCTATCGCCAGCATCGAGAGCATCGCCGAGGCTGTCCTGTAGGTCTGTTGGCTAGGGATGCAATGTCGAAGGGGGGCTATCGGCCCCGCAGGGTCGGCAGCACCTTCTCGCCGAAGAGTTTCAACGAAGCTTGCGCCTTCCGCGGGTCCATCTGACCGGTGTTGAACTTCAGCATCAGGTTACGCACACCTGCGTCTTGGAATGAAGCAAGTTGGTCGGCGACCTGATTCGGCGTTCCCATAATGAACGACATCTCGAGGTTCTCCCGCGCTGACGATGTGCCGCTCCCTTGTTGGGGCGGCCCGCCGCCGGGATTGAACAGTCGTCGCGCCTCTCCAAAATGCCTTCGCTCGCGTGCGAATCCTCGCTCAGCAGCCTCTTGCGCTTCTTCGTAGGTGTCTGCGACGAACACATTTCTTGACGCCCAGCACTGTTCAAGGGTGTCCTCGGCAGCCTGCTCGTCATAGCCCGTAGCAAGCATTGTGTCGCGGAAGGCGGTCAGGCGGTCAGCAAGCGCCTCTAGTGGCAATATGCCCAGCATAATGGGCCTGCCGATTTTCGCCATCGCAGTGGTTGACGCCTCGCTGATGCACGCGCGCACGAGCGGCGGGTGAGGCTTTTGGTATGGACGCGGTCGCAGCATCGGAAATTCCATCTGCCAGTGCTCACCACTGTGTTTCAAGTGAGTCGATGTCCACGCCTTGACAAGTAGCTCCTCTGACTCGTCAAGGCGCGCTATGCCGTCTTCCATGTCTATTCCATAACCGATGTATTCGTAGTGATTGAAGGCAGAGCCCCTTCCCGTTCCTACAATAAGCCTGCCGTGGCTCAGGTTGTCGAGTGTGGATGTCTGAGTCGCCAGTCGAATCGGATGGTGTAGTGCTAGTTCAACCACGGCAAAACCGATTTTCATGTGCTTTGTTCGAGCTGCAACCGCGGCGCCAAACACCAGAGGATCGGCATACGCGACGGCGCCATCGAAGTGGTGCTCAGTAAGCCACACAGCATCCAATCCGATGTGCTCAGCCAGCTCGATTTCTTCGAGCGTGCTGTCTATCACCGCGCTGTCGCCATGAGGATGGTGGCTCACCGGGAATATGAATGAACCGAGTCTCATTTATGCCTCCGCTTCAAAAGTAGTCAACCCGTCCAGTATATCGCACCTGCGCCTTGCCTTGCCCGAAGGCGCGGAGTACACTTGGGGCAATCTGACGGAGCCCCTGTAAGGAGCGATAGAGATGACTACTGCAATATCCGATAACGAAGCCCTGCGTAGAGCTTCATTGCGGTATCTGTGGATGCACAACCGCGATTGGACGCAGATGGCAGAGGAAGGCGAGCCGCAAATCATAGAAAGCGGTCAAGGAGTGCGCGTCGTCGATTCTGAAGGCAAGTCGTGGATTGATGTGAACGGCGGATATAATTCCGTCAACGCTGGGTATGGGCGAACGGAAATCGCTGATGCTGCCTACGAGCAGATGGTCAATCTTCATTATTTCCCACAGGGAACGACAACCGTCCCAATGGCGAGGCTCGCTGCAAAACTTGCGGAGATAACACCGGGCAGCCTATCCCGCGTGTTCCCCGTTAGCGGTGGCTCAGAGGCAAACGAGACCGCCTTGAAGATTGCAAGAGCCTATCACAAGCGCACAGGCGAACCCGGGCGATACAAGGTAATAAGCCGAATAGGCTCATATCATGGCATGACGGCAGGCGTTCTCTGGCTGGGTGGCAGCCCCTATCAACCCCGACACGACTACGAACCGATCTATCCGGGGATGCTGCATGCCCCGCAGCCGAATCCCTACCGACCGAGTTGCGGCGGTGAGACGCCATCTGAATGTGCCGTTCGCTGTGCAGAGGCAGTGGAGAGAATGATCGAATTCCACGGCCCGCAGACCGTCGCGGCTTTAATCGCCGAACCGGTAGCAATACCACAGGGCGCGGTCGTACCGGGCGACGAATACTGGCCGATGCTGCGCCAGGTCTGTGACAAGTACGGAGTTCTGCTCATTGCCGACGAGGTAATTTGTGGCTTCGGACGCACCGGCAAGATGTTCGCACTTGAGCATTGGGGTGTAGTGCCTGACATCATGACCGTGGCGAAAGGTATCGTCAGCAGCTACCTGCCGATGGCTGCTGCCGTCGTGAAGCAGGAGGTCGCAGACGCATTCGCTGGCGAGCGAAACATCCTGCGGCACGTATTCACAGCAGCCGGACACCCTGTTGCGGCAGCGGCATCCCTGAAGAACATCGAGATTATCGATGGAGACAGTCTGGTTGAGAATTCGGCAAACGTCGGCGCTTACTTCAAGCAGCAACTTGAAGGACTTGCGATTGACCACCCGCTTGTCGGGGATGTGCGCGGCATCGGATTACTGCTTGCGGTTGAGCTCGTGAGCGACAGGAATACCAAAGCGGGATTTTCGACAAGCGACCGTGTGCCAGAGCGGCTCAACGAGAAATTCAAGCAGCGTGGCCTGATTTTCCGAATCAACAGCAACATTCTGAATATCGGTCCTCCTCTGTGCATAACTCGCGATGAAGTTGACGAAATCGTGCATGCCATTGACCTTTCGCTGTGGGAGCTGGAAGGCGAAATGGGAATATCGAGGATGACCTAGCCGGTCAATTACGGTTGTTGAACCAAGGCAAGGGCATACCATACGGAGAGCGTTATATGACAATCACAAGCGACATAGATTCCGTCAGGCAATCGGCTCTTGATCATCTGTGGATGCATAACTCAGACTGGACGACCATGGCTGAGGAAGGCGGCCCGCCGATAATGGTCAGCGGCGACGGCGTGCGAGTTACTGATTCGGAGGGTAATGTCTGGATTGACGCGCACGGCGGTTACGCATCCGTCAACGCGGGCTACGGGCATGCGGCAATTGCCGAAGCCATGCTTGACCAGATGCAGCGGCTCACTTACTTCCCGCAGGGTACGACCACCGTTCCGCTGATTCGACTTGTCGAGAAATTGGGCGAACTTGCGCCCAATAGCCTTGAGCGAGTCTGGCCAGTCAGTGGTGGGTCTGAGGCAAACGAAACCGCTGTAAAGATTGCCAGGGCGTATCACAAGCGGCGCGGCGACAGCGGCCGATACAAGGTCATCAGCAGACGCGGTTCGTACCATGGCGCAACTGGCGGCGTTATGTGGATGGGAGCGAGTTCAGGTCTCAGCGACTTCGAACCCGCGATGCCGGGAATGTTGTACGCTCCCCAGCCAAACTACTATCGTTGCGAATTCAATAGCGACACTCCTTCTGAGTGCGCCGACCGCTCTGCTAAGGCTGTCGAAGAGCTGATCCTGCTGCACAATCCTGATACGGTGGCGGCGTTCATTGGGGAGCCGATCGCATCGGGTCTGGCACCGCCTGCGGAAGAATACTGGCAGATGGTGCGCGAGATCTGCGACCGTTACGGCGTCGTGCTTATAGCGGACGAAGTCGTCACTGGATTTGGACGCACGGGCAAGATGTTTGCGATGGAACACTTCGGCGTCGTCCCCGATATTATGAACGTCGCTAAGGGGATTACGAGCAGCTACCTGCCACTCGCCGCCACGATCTCATCTACCCACATCGCAGATGCGTTCGCAGGCGAGGACAACATCTTCCGACAAGCGCTCACATTCGGAGGACATCCGGTCACTGCCGCGGTAGCCCTCAAAAACATAGAGATAATCGAGCAGAATGATCTGGTGGGCAATTCTGAAAGGATGGGCACTTACTTCCTGGACCAACTGAATGAGATGAAGGAAAGGCACCCTGCAGTCGGTGATGTTCGTGGCGTCGGATTGCTATTAGGTTTGGAGTTGGTAAGCGACCGGGAAAGTAAGGCACCGTTTGTTGATAGCCTACAGGTGAGCAAGCGTCTTACGGAGAAAATGCGCGATCGCGGCGTCATTATGCGCTTCAGTGCCGACAAGGTGACTCTCGGTCCGCCACTCTGCATCACCTCGGATGACATAGACGAGGTCGTTCTGGCTATGGATGGCGCAATTGGTGAACTGGAATCTGAACTCTCTCTTCGCTGAAATGAGCTAGCGCGATAGAGGGAACTGCCTCATCTCACGGTATCCGGCCGCGGCAAGTACGCTGGTCTAGCGTGTTCGGTTGTCTTTCAGATTGTGATTTCCTATACTAATAGGCAGTTACGGTGCCCTTTATACCAAGCTCTGAAAGAAACCTATGACACCACAAGAGGCCACAGACTACGAAATCGTCATCGGGTTGGAAGTTCATTCGCAGCTTTTGACTGAAAGCAAGATGTTTTGCGCCTGCAGCGCAGCGTATCAGGATGCTCCGCCAAATACGACCGTCTGCCCCGTGTGCTTAGGACTGCCGGGCGCGATGCCTGTCATGAATCAGAAGGCTGTCGATTATGTGATTCGTACCGGTCTCGCTTTGGGATGTGAGATTTCGGGATTCACCAAGTTCGACCGCAAGAATTATCCATATCCAGACCTCATGAAGGGCTACCAGATTTCCCAGTACGATCAGCCGATAGCGCACGGCGGTCACCTCAATATAGAAACCGAACACGGTGAAAGACCTATTGGAGTCACCAGAGTCCATCTGGAGGAAGATGTAGCTAAGCTGTTCCACAGGTCCGACGATTTTGGAGAGAGCTACAGTTTGCTCGACATCAATCGCGCCGGTGTCCCGCTGATGGAAATCGTCAGCGAGCCAGATATGCGCAGTCCGGATGAGGCAAGAAGTTATCTGATCCAACTGCAGTCTATATTGCGCTACATAGGCGTCAGTGGCGCCAATATGGAGGAGGGCAACTTCAGATGTGACGCTAACATCAGCGTTCGCCCACGTGGCAGTTCTGAACTCGGCGCAAAGGTCGAAATCAAAAACATGAACAGCTTCCGCGGTGTGCATGGCGCGCTGGAGTACGAAGCCGAACGCCAGGTGCAAGCCATCAAAGAGGGCGAACTGATTGTTCAGGAGACGCGAGGCTGGGATGAATCAGCCGCCACGACGTTCACTCAACGCACTAAGGAATACGCTCACGATTATCGATATTTCCCGGAGCCGGACCTGCCGCCACTCGTAGTCGCTGAGGACTGGGTACATGATGTTCGTGCAGTATTGCCGGAGCTTCCCGCAGCTCGAAAGCGGCGATTTACTGAGCAATACGGCCTATCCGAATATGACGCCAATCTACTCACCATCGGCAAAGCCACCGCTGACTACTACGAGTCGGTCGTGACTCAGAAGAAACTGTCGGGAGATGCAGAAGAGCAATTTGCCAAGCAGGTGAGTAACTGGATTCTTGGGGAACTCGGCAGGCTCCTCAATGAGACGAGTGGCGATATTGCCGACCTACGAATTTCACCTAGAGATTTCGCCGATTTGCTGGACATGGTAGCTAGCGGCGACCTCAGCAATAATATGGGGAAATCTGTCTTTGAGCAGATGTTCAACAATGGCAAAGCGCCTTCGCAGATTGCTGAAGAGCAAGGACTGGTTCAGATCAGCGACTCAGACGCATTGAGCGATGCTGTCAGTGAGGCGATTTCCTCCAATCCAAAGCCCGTCTCTGAATATCTGGACGGCAAAGAACAGGCAATTCGCTTCCTCGTTGGACAGGTCATGAAGGTAACTAGGGGCAAAGCTAACCCGCAACTCGCAACTCAGCTTCTGAAAGAGCGCCTAGACGAAATCAGGCAGTCCGCATGAACGGAACTTTCAGGCGCAGCGAGAGGCTCTACTCCGTCAACGGGCACAAGCGGAGGGCGCCGTGGCTGGATATCCTGAAACTTGCCACTCCCGGCATAGGCCTCAAACGCTGGATGCTCCTCGGCGCTTTCGGCATGCTTATGTGCCTTCTGGGCTTGGCGTATGTGTTTGTGGAACTGGTCACCTTGCGCCCACCGGACATGCTGCCGCTCTATCTTGAAGGCGTTCTGTTGCTCTGCGGCGGCGGGCTGGTGATTTACCTCGCATTATTCGGACTCTATCGCTCCGTTGGCCCACTGATTCTGGACTCCCCCGCCATTAACAGCATAGCCAATACAATTTACACTCGTCGCTCGCTGGCAAGGGGACCACGGATAGTCGCCATAGGTGGCGGTACCGGTCTGTCGGTGCTGTTGCGAGGGCTGAAGGAATACACCGACAACATCACTGCAATTGTAACCGTAGGAGACGACGGAGGCAGTTCGGGGCGATTGAGAGAAGAATTGGGAGTACTTCCTCCTGGGGACTTTCGTAACTGCCTCGTAGCGATGTCCGATGCGGAGTCACTTGTTGGTGAACTGTTTCAGTACAGATTCGACGAGGGAGATTGCCTGAAAGGCCACAGCTTTGGAAACCTGTTCATAGCTGCAATGACGGGCGTAACACAGAGTTTCGACAGGGCGCTCGTAGAGTCGAGCAGGGTGCTCGCGGTGCATGGCAGAATTGTCCCGGCAACAATGGCAAATCTGCGCCTTTCCGTAAAGCTGAAGAGCGGACAGGTAATCCACGGTGAGTCGAAGGTCGTTGAGGCGCAGGGCGGAATCGAGCGCCTGATGATCGACCCACCTGAAGCTGAAGCGCATCCCATGGCAATAGAAGCGCTCAAAGAGGCTCAGCTGATAGTCGTCGGCCCCGGCAGCCTATATACGAGCATACTGCCCAATCTGATGGTGAAGGGCATAACAGAGGCGATCCGGTCGTCCTCTGCGACTAAGGTGTATGTTTCCAACATTGCCACGCAGGAGGGCGAAACAGAAGGTTATTCAGTGATCGATCATCACGACGCGCTTACGAGACACACCTTCCCCGGCATCGTTGACAATATGCTTGCCAACGACAACCCTAGGGAACTGGGACCAAATTTCTTTGGCACGCCTGTGCGCTATAACGGCGAGCCTCTCAACGGCACTAGCCTTCATATGCAGGACCTCATAGACTCTGCCCATCCTGTGAGGCACGACTCTCACAAGTTGGCGAGGTCTATTATGGAGGTGTATCATGAAAGCAATAAGCCGAGATCACTCATCAGGCTGGCGATGAACTAGATCTTTCACGCACATCGCTTGGGCATCGAAGAAGGGATACAATGGCCTGGCTAAACATAGTTCAAATTGCGATCTCCGTAATTCTTGTAGTGATTATCCTCCTGCAAGTCAGAGGGCAAGGCACTGGTCTATTTGGAGCGGCGGAAGGCTCGTTTCGTACACGACGCGGAGTCGAGCGCGTTCTGTTCCAGTTCACGATATTCATGGTTGTCGTATTTATTGCAGTATCGATCCTGAGCGTGAGATTCGCATAAGGAGGGGCCTTGCGACTTCGCCCTCACGCATTTCCGGGTGCCCACTCACCTAACCCAGAAGCTTTCCTGGATTGAGAATGTAACCGGGGTCGACGCTGCGCTTCAGCCGTCGCATAACTTGCAGACCATTGCCGTGTTCCGCTTCTGCCAAATGCGATAGCTTCAAGCCGACTCCATGGCAATACTCCATCGAACCACCTAGCTGGTGCGCCATCGAAAGCACATCATCAACCACTCGGGCCATCTCCTGAGGCGTACCGTTGTTGTCGTCTTGCTCCTGCACGATGAGGAAAGAGAAGAACTCCGGTCGTGCCCAGATTGACCATTCCGGAACCACTATGCCCCTGTCTTCGAACAGCTTCATGCATCGCCGTCGGTAATCCAGCACGCTGGATACCGGCAGTGCGACGTGCAAGTAGTCCATGCGAGACCAAGCCCTCTCTCTCCGCGCCTTCGCGGGGTCGTCACTCTCAAGCACATTTCGCTTGTATCGCTCTCCCTGTGAATGCCTTGTCCTCCAAAAGTTCTCCGCTTCTTCCCTAGACCCTTCTCGCCCCTCGTATTGTCCACAGATATCGAGTGTCCTCATCCATTGCAACTCAGTATCTTCCTTGAATCCCTCGAATGAAATATACAGAGTGGCTTCTTCATCGCTCTCCGTATCTGGAACGGAGTTGGATTCGGTGCCATAGTCAATCATTGCTGGGCGAACGCCTTCCGCTTGCAGGTGACAGATGGCGTGGAAGCCCTTTTCAAAAGTTGGGAAAACTACCTCGGCGATGAGACGTTTCTCCGGCAGTGGAAAGACGCGCAACGTGGCCTCTGTGATTATGCCAAATGTGCCTTCCGTTCCGATGAGCAGACTATCCAGGGAAAGGCCATTCGTCGGCTTGGCGGTGGCGCGCGTTGGGATTACCTCTCCGTCGGCCAGCACAGCCTCCACGCCAAGCACCTGCTCGCCCATAGAGCCGTAGCGTGCGGCGGTGTATCCAACGCCGTCGGTCGAGATTGCGCCTCCGATGGTAGCTATCGGGCGGCTCCATGGATCATGTCCCAGGAGCAGTTTTGCGCTGCCCAAAGCATAAGCGGCATCATCGAGCACCACGCCCGGCTGGAAGCGCGCCGTGAAATCCTGTGCTGACACGCTAAGAACGGCGTTCATTCGGTCTAGACTCAAGACGATTCCATCGCCGATTGGTGCGGCCGCTCCGGCTACACCGCTCCCACCACCGTACGGGACTACAGGGACTTGGAATCGCTGCGCATAGCGTAGTATCTCGGAAACTTGCCTTGTATTCTCAGGCCAGACTACGGCTTTCGGTGTTGCGTTTAGGCGGGATGCTGCTCGAAAGGCGCGAAATGAACCAAGTGCATCTCCGATGAACCGGCTCATCTTGGCGGGGTCGTCGGTTGCGCCTTCAGCGCCGACGATACTTCTGATATCCGCGAGGATGCCGTTCACCATCAGCTGTGTTCACCTGGGGGGGAAGGCTAATTGCCTCTGATACGCCACTCCGTACCTTGGCTGGAGTCTTCAATGCTGACTCCCAGCTCTCCGAGTTCATCGCGGATTCGGTCGGCGAGTGCGAATTGTCTGGCCCCTCGAAGTTCGGTGCGAATATTCACGAGAAGATCTACGAATGGAGCAATATCACCGTCAGAGTCTGAACTCTGGCTTTCGAGATCTATACCAAGAATGCCTACCAACTCCCGCAGCGTATCCTGGGAAGATGTCACATCCTTGCCTTGCTCAGAGGCACGATTAATCTCTCTCGACAAATCGAACACGGCAGCAAGCGCCCTCGGCGTATTGAGATCGTCGTCCATCGCGCCTATGAAAGTGCGCTCGAATTCCGATGCATCAAGGACTTCGCCATTAGTATGCTGGCGTCTGTTAGTGGCGGCGTTCCTGATGCGTTCGATGGCACGCTCTTGCGCCTGGATGTTTTGATCACTGAAAACAAGTGGATTTCTGTAGTGGGAACTAAGGAAGAAAAGGCGCAAGGCGAGAGGAGAAAAACGCTCTAGCGCTTCGCCAACCGTTATCACATTACCGATAGACTTGCTCATCTTGTCTTCGTTTATGCTCAGCAAGCCATTGTGCAGCCAGAATCTAGCGAATGGTTTCTGCTGACTATAAGACTCGCTCTGGGCTATTTCGTTCTCGTGGTGAGGAAAGATGAGATCCTGTCCTCCTCCATGAATGTCGACGCCTTCATTGAGGTACCGCATTGACATCGCGCTGCATTCTATGTGCCAGCCGGGTCTTCCTGCACCCCAGGGACTGCTCCACGCTGGTTCGTCGGGCTTCTGCGACTTCCATAGAGCAAAGTCCCGCGGGTCCTCTTTCAACTCGTCCACTTCGACACGCGCACCGGCCAGGAGGTCCTCCTGGGTACGACGGCTGAGCTTGCCGTAGTCGGCATTGCGGCCCACGCGGAAATACACATCGCCGTTCACATTGTAGGCGTATCCCTGATTCTCCAGCGACTCGATCATGTTTACTATCGCTGGTATCTCAGTTGTGGCTCTGGGATAGGTGTGTGCGCGGAGAACATTGAGGGCGTCCATCTCTTCAAGATACTGACGAATGTTGGTCTCAGAGAGTTCGTCGGTTGAAATGCCGATGTCGTTGGCAGCCTGGATGATCTTGTCATCGACGTCCGTAAAATTCTGGATATGGACTACGGCGTACCCCTTAAACTCCAGGTACCGTCTCACCACGTCAAAGACGACAGACATCATTGCGTGTCCGATGTGAGACGGAGCATAGGGGGTGATGCCGCACACATACATGCGAACATTGCCGTCCGAGGTCGTGAACTCTTCCTTACGGCCGGAGAGAGTGTTGTAGAGTTTCATGCTATCCGTTCGATCGTTGCTATTGCCAGTGTTCCTACACCTTCACCGCGTCCTGTGAATCCCAAGCCGTCGGTGGTCGTTGCCTTGACGCTGACGCTCTCCGTGGGAAGTTGCAACCAAGTAGAAAGCGACTGGCGAATGCAGGCCATATGTGGCTTCAGAAGTGGGCGCTCGGCGATTATTGTAGCATCAACAAAGGTAGCGCGCCAACGATTGTGACGCAGCAACTCAATGGTGTCCGAGAGCATTTTTCCGCTCTCAATGTCACGGAATCGATCGTCGCCCGGCGGAAAATGCGTCCCAATGTCTCCTAGTGCGGCAGCCCCTAGAAGAGCATCGATTACGGCGTGAATCAGTCCGTCGCCATCACTGTGTCCAGCCAGTCCAAGGTCAAATGGAATTGTTACGCCCCCGAGGATAAGTGGCCGACCCTCAACGAGGGGATGAACATCGAAGCCGATTCCGGATCGGGATGTCATTGCATACTTCTCGCATCGCCGTTCCTGAGATTGACTATTGCGTTGGCAATCGTCAGATCTTCCGGCGTGGTAACTTTGATGTTGTAGTATGAGCCCAGAAATAGTCTGACCGGATGTCCAATCGCTTCAACCATAGAGGCGTCGTCCGTAACCATTTCACTCACCTGGCGATGCGCCTCCTCCAGAAGTGAGGTCTTGAATACCTGAGGGGTCTGCACGGTCCATAGCCTGCCACGTGGTATTGTCTGCGTAACCATGTCTTCGCTATCCGACATTTTGATGGTGTCCTTAACCGGAACGGCTGCTATAGCCGCACCATCCCGAAGAGCGCCCGATATTCCCCTGTCCAACAAATCAGGGCTGATGAACGGGCGCGCGCCGTCATGAACAACGACCAACTCACAGTCATCGAGACTATCCAACCCCCGGAGTACTGAATCCTGTCTTCGTTCTCCCCCTTCACGGACGGTAACGCTGCCTGCGGAAGATTCACAGGCTACCAATTCCTCGGCCCGCGCGATGTTCCCTTTAGAGGTCACAAGCACAATGTCACTGATAGAGGGATGCTCTAGCAGAGCAGATATGCTATGCCAGATTAACGGCATTCCGTCGAGTGGGTAGAAAATCTTATCGACACCCTGCATGCGCTGGCTTGCACCGGCGGCAACGACCACAGCGCCAACGCGCTTCTCGTTCAACTGCACTTCGTCGAGTTGTCCCATCGGTGGTATCCTGTATATAGCCAGTATTTCAGTAAGAATAGCACTCGCAATATCATGAAGTCTATCTTGTCGCTCGCAACGAGATCGCCTCGCTTAATCAAGGCGTGCGCCATGATCTCCTCCATCATTTTGACAGCCTTCGTCCTGTCTTGGACTCCGCAGGTCAAGGCGACAAGCCGAGCTCTGGGATTTGTCGCGCAAGTGCTCCCCACGGTCCCCATCAAGCCGGCGGAGTGGTTCACTTCTGCGCCCGAAAGGCGAGAGATCACTTACCCGCTTAGCAATGGAGGCACGGGTGTTGCCGACTTATATGTGCCAGCAGGTCGCGGAAAGCACAGCGCCGTCCTGTTCTTCCTAGGTGTCAATCCTGCCGGCAAAGACGATGAACGCGTCGTGAACCTCGGCAATGCCGTGGCAAGAACGGGAATTGTCGTGATGATACCGTGGTCCGAGCGCATGGCTCAGAGACGGATCGCCGACCAGGAAGTCGATGATCTCGTACGTGGGTTTGAGCACCTGCGTTCCCTCGAAATGGTGGACAGCGAAAAAGTGGGAATGGCCGGCTTTTGTGTTGGTGCATCACTCATGATGGTGGCGGCGCAGGATGAGCGCGTCAGAGATGATGTCAAGGTGGTGAACTCGTTCGCCGGATACTATGAAGCCCGAGACCTCATTGCCTCTGTAGTATCAGGGCGCCGCTTCTATGGGGAAGATAGCAGCCCGTGGGAGCCCGACAAGCTCAGCACTGAAGTCGTCAGAACACACCTCCTGGAATCTATAGTCGATGCTGAGGAACGGGCGAGGGTCTCTGAAGCCCTTGAGCACGGAGCAGAGTTGCCGGTCGATCTGTCCGAAGAGGCTCGACTCGTTGTCGACATTCTGAACGCATCGGAGTTAGATGAGGCAAACCAGCTGATTGACCAACTGCCTCCAGATTCACTAGACACGCTTCGCCGCATATCTCCAAGCACCAATATCGAAAATCTCAATGCCAAGATGCTTGTGATGCACGATCGACAGGATAGCCTTGTCCCGTCGGAGGAATCTCGCCGCCTCGTGGATGCACTGCAGCCCCGCGGAGATGTCCACTACACCGAGTTCTCCTTCTTTGAGCATCTCGACCCATCTAGCAGGGTCGGAAAGCTGGAGCTCGCGAAGGAAGGCGCCAAACTGTTCTCGCACATTTACAGGATTATGCGGGAACTTGACTGAGTCCAGGGCTAATTTGATGCTACCTCTTACCCGTCCTACTGTCCGACGCGGTCCATCCGTATTTGTCTGCCAGACATGGTAATATAGTTTCATACATCAAGGGTCACGGAGATCGACTTCGATATGGGCAGAAACTACTGGATGGTCTCGACCACACTGGACGACTTTCAGATTACCAGGGATAGGGGATACAGCATCTTCGGCATGGGGTCGAAGTATCGTCGAAGAGCGCAGAGAATGCAGCCCGACGACCGGATGCTAATGTACGTGAGGCAGCTTCGAAAGTGGACGGGCGTGGTCAGCGTTACTTCGGAGTATTTTGAGGATCGCACGCCCATCTGGAATGTAGGGTCGCGCGGCGAAAATTACCCATATCGAGTGAAAATCAGGCCGGAAATTGTGCTTAATGAAGAAGACTACATAGACGCTCTGCTGCTTGCGCCCAGGATGGAGTATCTAAAGCGCTGGCTACCCGAAACCTGGCCTCTGGCGTTTTTTGATACGCTGCATCTCATTCCGCAGAAGGACTTCAGTCTCATCGAAGGCGAAATGAAGCGCATTGTTGCCACCAACAGCAAGCGTCGCAATAGGGGTAGACCTAACTTCAGAGCTCGCGGTAGTCACAGCAAGATGGCTTCCGCGCCGGTGGGCACAGCAGACGAAGACCCAAGTGCCATTGCCGCCGAGTCAGAAGATGCGCAGTCTGGAAGCCGCCCACGGCGAAACGACTAGCATCCCGGATTTGGTCTCAAGTACTTACCTGAACATGGAAGCGCACGTCGTTGATCAGGCTTGCATTTTGCTCTTCAGCGAAGGAATAGGCTGAGCCGCTAGTCCGCCACTGATTCTGCAGGCTGTTCCACTAAGAAGTTCTCATCGTAAAGGTCGCTCAAGCGGTCCAAGAATTCCTGTGGGATGTCTTCTTCCTCCGACGCTGCGGCAAACTCTTCCAGTTGAGGCAAATTGGTGATATTTGGAAGCACCGACGCTACCATACCACCCGACAGCGCAAACTTGATGGCGATCTGCCCAATGGTGGCGTCCAGGCTTTCCATCAAGAAGTCAAGATGGGCGATCTTGGAAAGCGAGGTATTCAGCCACTCCTGACGCCGATGACTGCGATGGTCGCTCGCATCGAAGACCGTATCTTTGGTGTATGTGCCGTCCAGCATTCCCGAAGCGTGTGGCACGCGCGTTATCAGGCCTGTCTGCTGCTCCTTAGCTAGGGGAAACCAGACACGAGCCGGATCCTGTTCAAGAATGCTGTAAATGATCTGCATTGCTATCGCTTCACGGTGCTCGATGGCAGCGATACCCTCTTCTTCCCATCCAATGTCCGGGCCTATGGCAAAGCCGTAGTTCAGAATCTTGCCCTCCGCCACGAGTTCATCAAGTGTGCCAAACAACTCGTCGTCTTCTATCGCGTCCATTTTGGGATTGTGGAGCTGATACAGGTCGATGTAGTCGGTATCGAGGCGCCGCAGGCTTTGCTCGCAGGCATATCGCACAAAGCCGGGCGTCCACTTCTGAGGGCGTTCCTGATGACCTTCGCGCACTAAGTTCGCGTAGAAGTCGTAGCCGAACTTTGTTCCGATGACGATGTCGTGGCGTTCCGTCTTTAACGCCTTGGCAAGTATTTCCTCGCCGTAACCTTCGCCGTATGTGTCGCCGGTATCGAAAAAGGTGATGCCAAGATCAAATGCCTGTCGAAGCAAATTAATGCCCTGCGGCTCTTCAATCTTACCCCACCAGCTTGTGCCGACTGTCCATACGCCAAAACCTACTTCAGATAGATTGAGGTCGGTCTTTCCGAGCTGTCTGTACTTCAATGGTAGTTGCCTCTGTTCTAATGAATAGGATGGATATAACGTGTCGGTGCAGGCCGCCGTACCAGAGTAGTCCAGCGTTACAGTGCAGGTGCTCTAGTACGCAGAGCCTGACGGATAAGTTCTGCCTTTGCCTCGTATGCTTCGTTGCTCAGCACCGGTTTCATATCTCCAAGGTGAATGTCCTGTGCCAATTCCACCCAAGATTTGCAGCCGCCGTATTCATCAAGCACACTGAGAGCCTGAGGACTTTCTATCGAGTACATTCGCAGGAGCGCAATTGTCAGTGGCTGCTTTGGGCGCCACCTCAGGCGTTGATTCGCGTAGTCTGATGTCCATATGTGATATGGAGCGATGTCGTCGAGAACTTCCTGTTCGCTGACCTCAAACTTATCGGTTACTTCGCACCAATAGCCGAACTCTATCTCATTGGGACTCTCATTCTCATTCAGACTTTGCGCTAGGTCGTGGTGGCTGTCAGCCTTCACAAGGTCGCGCCGCTGGTGCTCGAAAGTGGGATACAGCAGAAACTCCGGATGAACTACGCGAAATTCCTTGTCTGCCCTGTGTATTCCGCCCTTACGCAGGATGAGTATCTGCTCTCCCTTAGAGAGTGCTTTTACTGCGACAGCCCACTCTTTGAGGGCAAGTCGGGATGTGGTAGGCAAAGGCATTTCTTGGGCACCTCCTAATTCAGGAGTAAAATTGCGAGACAATTATAGCGCAAATTAGGAGTGCTTGACTGGAATGTGCCCTTCCCAATTCCGATCTAACGACCTTCGGAAGCGGCACCTTCCTCTGATACAGGGTCGGGCTGTATTCCGAAGTCAGAAGTGTCCGTGCGCAAAAAGTCCAGGAAGGCGTTCTGGGCAGCCGAAAGGTATTTATCGTCACGGTAGAACACGGAGAGCTGCCTGTTGCAGTCCCACTGTTTGACGGGCACCACCTCAATCATTCCCGCTGCGACATCAGGAGTGATGGCGAACTCTGACAGGACTCCCAGCCCCAATCCGGCTGCGACTGCTCTTTTGATGGCCTCGTTGCTTCCCAATTCCATCGTGACGCGGGGTTCCACTCTGCGGGCGCTGAGGAGTCCCTCTGCGGTCTTACGCGTAGCGGATCCAGGTTCCCGCATGATGAAGTCGTACTTCCTCAAGTCTCTGATGGTGACTCCATCCTGTTGAGCCAGAGGATGATTGGGCGCAGCAATGACCACGATTCTGTCCAGCACATACGGGAATGATGCAAGACCTTTGACGTTTACAGGAGATCCCGCCATTCCGATGTCGAGTTCATGGGCATAAATCTGGTCGATTACCCCCTGAGTATTCGCGATTGTCAGGGAGACCTGAATGCCGGAGTGCTGCTGCCTGAACTTGCCTATGAGCCACGGAAGTATGTACTCTCCCGGCGTGGTTGACGAACCGATGGTCAGTCTGCCGGAGTGCAGCCCCTGAATGTCCTGTACGACGCTATGCATCTCATCGGCTAGCGCGAATATACGCTGAGTGTAACTGAGAACCGCCTCGCCGGTTTCCGTCAATCGCAACTCTCGGCGCATTCGGTGTAGCAAGGAGGTGCCTAGCGAGTTCTCCAGTTCGCGGACCTGAATTGACACGGCTGGCTGACTAATGGAAAGTTCTTGCGCCGCTTTGGAGAAGCTTTGCAGACGAGCCACCATATAGAAGATGTAGAGCTGGTGAAAATTGGTTGAATTCATAAGGCAAAGGTTATAAAGTTCATAAGCTCCTATGTACAGTATTATACACGAAATTCACGCTTTCCGCATTGGGCGATTTCGCTAAGGGAAGCACCGGCATGATGATTTTATGTCATGTTGCTCAACAATTCCACCCCTTCGAATAAACGAAGCCATCAGCATAAAAATCGTTTATATTATTTCCCCTAGATTGGATGCTATGCTGGATCTGTGCGACTTAGGAGAATGAAGCCATAAATGAGGCGGTTCCAAATATGCGGCTCAAGCATTTATGATGCGGATATCTCGCTCTGGGCGATACGTAGTTCGATCTGACGATCCTAGCGATGATTGTTCTCACCATCAGGTAGTACAGAAGAGAGTACAAATTGGTAAATAGAGCGTTGCGGGCGGCACTACTAAATGGTGGGCTTTACAGAGAACTGTCCGATGAACCCCAAGAGATCTTCTATGCATTGGGAATCGTAGTGATTTCAGGACTTGCACTTGGCTTGGGCCTGCAAAGCCAACCGCCTATCACATTAGAAGGGTCACCTCCTTGGTTGGTCGTTCTGTTCTCGGCATACACGCGTCTCGCAGGCTGGTTTATGTGGGCAGGCATTGTCTATATCGTAGGTTCCAAACTCCTAGGCGGTAAAGCCGGTTTTCGCCAGTTGCTCAGAAGCCTGGGCTTGTCATTTGGACCTGGTGTGTTAGCTGTCTTCGCCGGAATTCCGGTGGTAGGTATTTTCTTTCTATCTCTATCGGCATTGTGGATGTTTCCGGCGGGATGGGTCGCCATCAAGGAGACTCAGCAATTCGACTGGGTGAGGGCTTTTATCTGTGCTGCTCTCGGTTGGCTCTTCGGCATTTTCGGATTGATGGTGCTATTTCTGCCGATTCAGCCCAGCATATAGCGCTACGAACTAGGTATCAATATACTTCTTAACCACGTCCCACTTCGCGCCAAGCAACTTCTGGACGTTGGCGGATGTGACGAATTCCACTTCTTCTACGGGCTTGGACTGCAATTCAGCAAGCCGTTCAGCTATGGTCCGCGTATGTCGAGGTTCTGTCCAGTTTTCGCGCTTTGCCTTAAAAGGTTGCGGGGCGGCGTCTGTTTCCAGCACGATATTGTCGAGTGGGACCGCTGCCGCGACCTCCTGCAAATAGGTATAGCGGAGCAACGGTCGCGCCAGTGATATGTAAAAGCCTAGATCAATGGCGCTCTTGGCGGCATGAAGGTCGCCCTGGAAATAATGCATGACCCCGCCCACCTCGTATGCGCGTTCTTCCCGGAGCAGGCGAAATACCTCGTCGTGCGCCTCCCTACTATGGAATACGATTGGGTAGCCAAGGTCGCGGGCAAGTCTGATCTGCTCACGAAATGCTGTGTATTGGATCGCCCTGTCGGGAGCGCCTTCCATGAAGTCCAGGCCAATTTCGCTGACGACAAGCACTTTTTCGCTAGAGATAGCGAGACGATGAAGATGCTCGTAGGTGAAGTCGTTGAATGGGCTTCTGATATCCATAGGGTGAATTCCGACGCCTGAGAAAAAGTCGGAAAACTTGGCAGATAGTTCGATGGATCTTTCGGATGAGGGGATGGTGGTGCCAGCGGAGATTACAAATGCCACGCCTACATTGCGCCCGCGCTCAAGAACTTCTGATACTTCATCATCTTGGTACGAATCAAGGTGAACGTGGCAGTCAATTAGCATCTCTTAACTTTCACTTATTTCCGCGCAAATAATGTGTTAGCCTCACAAACGACATCATTATACAAGACCCTTTCCTTGGTGACTCGACGTTGTCTGTGCCTGTGAGAATATATTGAAGCTGCCAATTAGCGCCCTCATACGGTTTCTGCCAGTTCTGCTCGGCGTAATCTTGGCGGTATCGACCATGGCATGCTCGGATGGAAGTAACGAACGGCTGTTGTCTTCCCCTCCCGATCCAACCGGAACTAATCCTACGACAAGTCCTCAGGATACTCCAGTTCCGACTCGGTTCGCTGCCGCGACTCCCAGTCTGACCCAAGGCGAGAGCCGTCCGACATCCACGGCTACCGCTAGACCTACGCCTGCGGTGGCGATTCCTGCCCAAGCTACTCCAACTGCGATTTTGCCAACAGTATCTCCTTCGGAGCCGGCGACCACTGGTAGCGAGGCTGCTAATAGTCTAGGCGGTACTTTGAACCTGGTGAGCAGTCAGGTCGCGCCGCATTCAGATGTGCATATGGAAGTTTCGGCTGCACTGGCGGCATGGGGCCCGGGGATCGCTTATGGCAGGCTGTTGCGGTTCCGCAGTGGGGATGGCGTTGAACTACCGAGCCTCAGTGTGGAGTGCGAGGTCTGCATCGGCTGGGAGATGACCGACGGCACCACTTTTGAGTTTAGGCTTCGTGACGATGTGATGTGGCAAGACTTGCAGCCTGTTAACGGACGTCAATTGGTGGCGGAAGATATCGCTTACAGCTACGAGCGCCAGCGGTCCGAAGGGATGCCGAATGGCGCACTGCTGAACATTGTGGATTCGGTGGAAGTTGAATCCCAAGACTTGCTGCGAGTCAACATATTCGCGCCGGACGCCGACTTTCTGGGAGCTCTCGCCGACGGGCATTCGAAGATAGTGGCGCGGGAGGCGGTGGAGCTTTCAGGCGACCTACGGGGCGGGCCCACTATCGGCATCGGAGCGTGGGTCTTCGAGGAAGCACGAGAGGATATGACATTTACATTCCGGCGCAACGAGGATTACTTCCTGGACGGGATGCCGATGCTGGACAGACTTCGCATCCATACAATCACTGACGACGACACGGCCTACGCGGCATTCCGCGTGAACAATGTGGATGTGCATCGGCTGCGGCAGGAGGAGTGGGAGGAGTTCAGACTGCAGAAGCCCGATGCAACGATGCTGAAGTTCAAGGAGACTGGGATCGGGCTGGAAGTTGCGTTCAAGACTATCGAGCCGCCGTTTGACGATGTGCGGGTGCGGCGGGCGGCGATGCTGGCGATGCGCCCGGAGCGCGCGATAGAGGAGACCTGGCAGGGGGCGGCGTACCAGACTCAGGGCGTCCCCCTGGGTAGGGCGGACTGGTGGCTGGGAGAGGAGCAATTGGGCATGTATTTCGATGATCACCCCAGGGCTACTGCGCTGCTATCGGAGGCGGTGGGGGCGCTGCCTGTGCCTGTGGTGGTCAGGGCGGGGGATTTTGGAGCGGAGTATCTGGAGCATGCGGAGCGGATTGCAGGCGAGATGCGGAGTGTGGGGTTTGCGCCGGAATTGGAGATCGTGGACAGGCGGTGGTTTGGGGAGGAGGTGTGGTTGGGTGGAGACTACCAGATGTTCGTGGGGCCGATGGCGCCGGTGGCATCGCCGAACGGCTATATGCTGGCTGTGCTGAGCAGCGAGGGGGCGTGGAACACCACGGGGCATAGTGACGAGGCTCTGGATGCGCTGATACTGGCGCAGGCGGGTGAGTTTGATGCGGAGGAGCGGCGCAGGCTGGTGATGGAAATCCAGCGGCATGCCATGGAGCAGGCGTACCGATTTATGCCGGCGGCAGCGGTGTCGCTGTGGGCGTGGTGGCCGCATGTGCGGGGGCTGGAGCCGAACTTCGTGGGGTCGGAGTACTCGCACTGGGAGCGGGTGTGGCTGGAGGAGTAGGGTGAGTTCGGGCTAGGCGTCGGAATCGTCGCCGCCCGGGTTCTGGCTTCGGAGGAAGTTTTCGAGTTCTTCCACCATGGTCTCGGGGCTGGGGATTTCTTCGGTGGCGGTGCGGGCTTCGTCGTAGCGGCGTTCGAGGCGGCGGACGTAGCTGCTAACGTCGGGCTGCTTGGCGATGACCTTGTCGACTTCTTCCTGATAGGTGTTGCCTGCGATGTAAAGTTCTTCGAGGTCAACGTCGATGTCTATGAGGCTGCGTAGGCGCGTCAAGAGGGCGTGGCTGACCTTGGGATCGGGGGAGGTGTTGACGTAGTGCGGGCAGTGGCCCCAGATGCTGGCCTGCGCCACTCCAATCTCTGTACAGGCGTCGGCGAAAGCGGTGTGGATGCCGGTTGGTCCCTGGTAGCCGGAGTTCTTGATGCCGAGCCACTCGGCTTTCTGGGTTAGTTCGATAGAGCTTGCCCTGCCGGTAACGCGGGGTTCGCGGGTGTGGGGTACGGCGTCAAGGAGCGCGCCGAGCGATACGATTAGCCGGACGTCGTGCCGCTGCGCGACACTTGTCAGAATGTTGGAGTATGTGCGCCATTTGAGGTTTGGCTCGGTGCCGACGAAGAGCAGAAGGGAGCGGGAGTCATCGTCGGACGCGTGGTAGTAGAGGTCATTCTGCGGCCAGCGGGTAGAGCGCTCGCCGCGACGATTGACGCGTGATTGCGGTCTGACATGGGTGAAGTCGTAAAACTCTTCGGGGTCGATTTCGGCGAATTTCTTTGCGTGGAGCTTGCGGACTAGGAAGCGCATTGCCCTAGTTGCCGCCTCGGCTGCGTCAGGCCAGCCTGCGAAGGCGACGAGCATCGTGGGCAGGTTGCCCTCCGGAATCTCGTGTTCTATCAAGCCGTCCATAGCGAAGTCCTTGCCTTTGATAGCTTGTATCTTACATCAAATGAGGGGGTGTGCCAAACGGGTGAGAATGGCTTCGCTGTTCATAGGCGCCCTTTTTCGGGGCTCGCCCTCCTCACGCTCCGCCGCCGAAATCCTGTTTCCCGAACGGGGTTGGGGACATGCTTCGCAGGAGGGACGCATGAACGAGTCAGGCACGATGAATTGGCTAGGGGCTGCGGATGGTTGGCATTTTGAGGGTGCCGGCCAGGGGGTTGGGGAGTAGGGGGATGCCTTCGGATTCGGCAGCTTCCTTGATTTGGTTTAGGGCGATGGCGTAGTCGCGGTGAGCCGCCTCTGATGGTGGTACGAAGGTTATTTCGCCTTCTTCGAATTCGCCGGATTCTATGAGTGAGTTGTAGTTGAAGATTGCCTGGTCTTCGGGGGTTAGGGGTTCGTAGTAGCAGTCTAGGTCGTCGGGGGGAACTGACATCGATGTACAGGATGGGGAGGATGTGTTGTCCTCGGTGTTGTCGGTAGAGCTGCCGAACTCGTCCTTTGACAGGCTCAGGACGAACGGGTTGGTGGTTTCCGTGCCCGCGCCTTGCCCCGCTGGATTCCCGTTTTCACGGGAGTGACGGGTGAATTGCGGGTAGTGGGGATCTTGCTTTCCGTTTTCGCGCTCCGCTGGACTCTTCGATGCGCTTGATGCAGGGGTGTTTCCCCTCACCCTAACCCTCTCCCCTGGGGAGAGGGGACTTCTTCCGGGGGCAGAGGCTACTTCGAGGTCTGCGGCTTCTGCGCGGTCTTCTTGCTCGCGGATGGACTGGGCGATGGCCTCATAATCCTCGCGGTCGTAGTGGTCGTAGTGGTCGTATTCGTCGAGGAATGTGGGGAGGCCGGCTAGTTGCTTTTTCTGGCCGATGCTGAGGCGGGTGGACTGCTGGTCTTGCCAGTATGCCTGGAGCATTTCGGAGGTGATTTTGTCGTAGTTGGTGTCCCAGCCGCGACGGATTATCTCATGGGCTGCTGACATCTTGTGGTGCCAGGTGTAGCCTTCCTCGGGGTCCAGACTGGTGTCGTTCATTACGTCCAGCAGGAATCGGATGGCGTCTGTGCCGTGTTCGTTGTAATCGCGCATTCGCTTCGCGAGATCGGTGTGCAGGGTGTCGTAGTCGTTGGTGTCTTCCACATCGTCGGCATAGACTTTGAGCTTTGGCTTTCTGCCCCAGTGTCCGTGGCCTCGGCGCAGGATTTCTTTGGCGGCTGCCATTCGGTCGGTGTGGCGGATGCGGAGTTTCTTGGGTGTGAAGGGCTGGTCCCTTCGAGTCATTACGTGGGATAGGAACTCTGCGATGGTGTGACCTTCGGCTGTTTCCTGCCTGATTAGGTGTGCTATGTCGTAGTTTAGGATGTCGGCGTAACTAACAGGATGTACAGGATGAGGAGGATTGTCCGCCCCACCCTGCCCCTCTGGGTTCCTGCTTTCGCAGGAATGACGAGAAGGAGCAGTTGCTAGTTCTTCGGGAGTGGGGATTAGGCCCCAGAATTGGGATTCTTCTGACTCCGGTTGGTCGGAGCCGTAGCGGGCCAGGAGTTTTGCGGCTTCTAGTTTGTGGTGGTATTTGGCGTCTGAGTATTTGCCCTCGATGGTGTCGGCGAGGAAGTTGGCGATTAGGTCGCCGTTGCCTGTGCGCTTCTGGATTTTGTGCTGTAAGGGGGTCGTTTTGCACATGTGAGTTATGAGTTACCAGTTCTGAGTTTTCAGTTGGATAGCCACAGAAGGCACAAAGGGCGCAGATAGTAGTTTCTGCTCAATAGGGTCTGCTCAATGTTGCTCTGTGGTGTTTAAGGATTTTAGATTCCTCTCTCCGCTGCGCTTCGCTCGGAATGACAGGGGATGGATGCGGTTCACTCGGAATGACAAAAGGTTGGAGCGCTGTGTCTGGAATGACGGAAAAATTTGTCTATGCGAATATTAGTTCTTGCTATTGGTATCTATGATACGGACGGATGTTTGAGTTGTCAAGTGGGAGATTCTAGCGGTCTGGTGTAGTGGTGGTGGTTTGGGGCGCGAATTGTTCGTTGTATAGGCTCCGGTATAGGTCGCATCTTGTGAGAAGTTCATCGTGGCTGCCGGAGTCGATTAGTCTGCCTTCGTCCATGACGATGATTGAGTCGGCGTTGAGGATTGTGGACAGGCGGTGGGCTATGACGATAGTGGTGGCGTTCTGGAATAGAGTGCTTTCGAGGACGTCCTTGATCGCGCGCTCGGTGATCCCATCTAGCGATGATGTGGGTTCGTCCAAGATGACGATGCTTGGTTGCTTAAGGATGACACGCGCTATGGCGAGCCGTTGCCTCTCGCCGCCGGACAAGCGATATCCGTATTCTCCCACTACGGTGTCGTATCCGTCGGGAAGCAGTGCTAGATAATCGTGAAGCTGGGCGGCTTTGCACGCGCCAATCATTTCGCTTTCCGAGGCATTGGGACGTGCGACGAGAAGGTTCTCCATGACGGATGTGTTGTACACGGCGCTATCCTGGGGCACGAGGCTCATGTGCTCTCGCAACGATGCGAGTCTGACAGAGCGGAGGTCGTGGCCGTCAATCTTGATGTTGCCCGAAGTTGGATCGTAGAGCCGCAGTATGAGATGGGTCAGCGTAGTCTTACCTGCGCCGCTTCGTCCCACGATGGCAGTCATCTTGCCGGGCTGGAAGTCGTGAGAAAGATCGGAAATTATTGGTCTGCCTGTCTGGTAGTCCACCGACGCGTTACTTACGGAAATGAGGCCGTTCACCGCTGGCAACTCAATCGCGTTCGGAGCGTCTCTGACTTCGGGTTCGAGATCGATCCATTCGAAGATTCTTCGGAGATGGACGACTGATCCCGCAAGATCGACCTGGATTGAGGCCAGCCTTCCAACCGGTCCCGCAAGGCGCGCTGACAGAGCGACGAAGGCGATGAGAACGCCGAGGGTAAGATCGCCGTCGATCACGCCGAATCCGCCATACAGGTACACTATCGCCGAAGAGACGGTGATGAGAATCGCTCCCACGCTGGACATTATGCCGTTAGCAAGACCTTCCCGGACGAATAGTTCGCGAAGCCTTGCCGACTTTTCCGAGAACATGCTGCTGTCGGTCGCGCGGTCGTAGCCGACGCCGTTAAGAAGAATGGAGCCGTCTATGTTGAGCCGGTCGTGGACGAACGAAGCGTTCTCATCAAACCACCCGTCAATCGAGTTTCCGGTCCTTTCACGCCACCTGCTAACCAAAAACCCAATGCCAAACATTACCGGCCAAATGGCCATTAGCAGCAAGGTGAGTTTCCAATTCCAGGTGAACATGAAGCCAAGAGTGACGACTATAAGCAGTATCGAGCCTACGAAATCGACGAGGGAGGATCGGAATATCCACTGGATGGCCCCGACATTAGTCCAGATTCTGGCGGTTATGGCTCCTCTGTCATTGTGAATGAAGAACCTGTATGGCTGTGCCTGAATGGCGTTGAACAGGTCGAGCCGCAGATCCCGCACGAGACTGTGGCCTGCTCGTTCGAGGCAGAATGACTCCACCAGATCAAGCAGCAAGATCAGCAGCACTACGCCCACAACCGCGAGCACAAGCTCTAACAGCAGGTTGGCGTTGCTGCTGGGAATGGCGTCGTCGATGATCACTTTCGTCAGGTAGGGTGGTAGCAGCCACAGCAAGGATATGCTGAGTGAGGCCACCAAGCCGACGGAGATCAGGCGCCAGTGGGAACTCAGGTATGGTAGGAGTCTTCGTAGAGTAGTAATTGTAGAAGGTTTGTGTGTAGGCAAAACGGCACATCTCCCGTCGAACAGTTGCATCGGGTAGTGAGGACTGCGTGCGTAATGGTCATTGGTAATGCCTCCATGTCGGTTTTTCGGTAGCCTATGCGGTCTAACTATGACGGTGGGTCAAGGTGGTTGTGGTTCGGGTGGAATGTATATTACTGGTGCCGTGCTATAATCGCATCGGCGCGCTATGCGCGTTTGTTCTGTAAGAATATTGTAGCAAGCATAAGGCTAGAGGGGTTCGCAGTAATGAGTGAGAAGATTGTTGGCGTTGCGATTCCGGCTCCGGATGCTCAGTCGATCATAGACTCGGTGGTGGAAGCGGAGAGCGTTGGGGTGAAGGCGGTATGGCTGACTTCGGGCGGCGACGCGGGTGACGCTCTGACTGCGCTGGCGGTTGCGGGCGCGCGAACGGATTCGATAAAGCTGGGCACTTCGATTATGCAGACCTGGTCGCGGCATCCGATAACGGCGGCACGGCAGGCGCAGACGATTGACGCGGTTGCGCCGGGGCGACTGCGTCTTGGCGTGGGGCCAGGGCATCTGCAGGCGATGCAGGAGACTTTTGGTGCCGGATTCGAGGCGCCGCTGGGTCATCTGACCGAGTATGTGAAGGTGTTGAAGGGGCTGCTGGAGACGGGTGAAATTGATTTTCAGGGTGAGCAGATCGTTGCGAAGGCGTCACTGCCAGGGCCGACGGGTGTTGCCGTGATGGCTTCGGCGCTGAGGCCGCGCTCGTTCGAGATGTGCGGCGCAGAGGGGATTGGCGCGATAAGCTGGGTTTGCCCGCACCCGTATGTGCGTGATACGGCGCTGCCGTCTATGCGGGCTGCTGCCGAGGGTGCGGCCGGTGAGATGCCGCCGCTGGTGGTGCATGCGGCGGTGTGCGTGACAGAGGATTTGGCGGGTGCGCGGGATGCCGTGAGGGAGCAGCTTGGTTATTTCCCGCATATTCCGTTCTATGCGCGGATGTTTGCTGCTTCCGGGTTTCCGGGGTCTGAGGAGAGCGGATGGACGGACGAGATGCTGGACTCGGTGCTGCTCGCGGGGGATGAGGAGACGGTTGCGCTGAAGGTTCGAGAGATACTCGAATGGGGAGCGGACGAGGTTCTGGCGAGCGTCGTGACGGTTGGCGACACGGATGAATCGCGAATGCGGACGATGCGGCTGCTTGCGGAAGCCTGAGATGCCGGGTTAATTTCACCCCCATCCTAACCCCTGACTTTGCAGGGTCAGGCTCTTCCCCCATCAAGGGGGAAGGGACTTTTTTGAGGAGATGCCAGCTTGAGTGAGAATCTGAAGATTGAGAGGATACGGTTTGCGGAGGTGGTGGCATCGGAGGCGACGACATGGACTCTTGTGGAGGCGTATGACGGGGAAGGAAATGTCGCGACCGCCGAGCTAACTTGCGGGGCGAATACGGCGGAGACGGTGCGGCTGACGGCTGAGCTTGTGGGGAGGCTGCGAGGGCGGGAGATCGCGGGCGAGGGGGACCTGGAGGAGATGCTGGGGCTTGCGGTGGGGGAAATGCAGGCGAATATGGCGCTGGCGACGGCACTGAGCGGGCTGCGGACTGCGGTGAGCGAGCTGGCGGCGCGGCGGCGCGGCGTGACGCTGACCGAGGAGCTTGGGGGCGAGCCTCAGGAGAGCATCCTGCTTTATGCGAATATCAACCGGCACCTGTTGACGCGGGACAGGTCGCCGGCGTCGTTTGGACGGGCTGCGGAGTATGCGGTGTCGCAGGGGTTCGGGATCGTGAAGTGCGCGCCGTTCGACGGGGTGGGGCCGCCTTCGACACGGGAGGAGATTCTCGGTGTGGCGGGGACGGGGATCGAGCGCGTGGCTGCGGTGAGGTCGGCGGTGGGGCCGGATGTGACGGTGCTGGTGGACTGCCACAGCAGGTTCGAGCGCCATACGGCAGGTCTGGTTGCGGAGCAGCTTGCGAAGTCTAATATCGGGTGGTTCGAGGAGCCTGTGGAGCCGACGAGGGATGCGGAGGAGCTGGCGGAGATTGCGCAGGAGGTGTCGATGATAACGGCTGGCGGCGAGTCTGGGTATGGGCGCGAGTTCTTCAGGTCGGTGGTGGAGTCGGGCGCGCTGAATGTGGTGATGCCGGATGTGAAGCATTGCGGCGGGCTTGCGGAGGCGCGGGCGTCGGGGTTGGCGGCAATGGAGGCTGGCGGCGATGTATCGCTGCACAGTCCGACTGGGCCTGTGTCGCTGATTGGCGGCGGGCACGCGACGGCGGCGATGCCGGGTGCGATACATCTGGAGCACGCGGTGTACGAGGCGGACTGGCGGGCGGAGCTGGTGGAGCCGTATGAGCGCGTGGAGGGGGGCAGGCTTTGGATGCCGGATGGCGTAGGACTTGGGGCGGTGTTGAATGAGGCTGTAGTGGAGCGGTATGGGCGGTACTGGGAGGGGAACTAACGACGATTGACAGGATGGGGGAGGATGAGATGTCGAGGGGTAGGCTTCTGCGCGGGAGAAGGCAATGAATGTCGGGTTTATCGGGCTGGGGAACATCGGGAAGCCGATGGCGATGAATGTGGTGAATGCGGGGCACGTGACCAAGGTTCACGACGTCAGCCCGAAGGCGGCGACGGACCTGCTGGAAGCGGGGGCGGTTTGGGCGGAGACGCCGGCTGATGCGGCGCGGGGGAGCGATGTGGTATTGGGGTCGTTGCCGGGGCCGCTGGAGGTGGAGGCGGTGGTGAGCGGGGAGCAGGGCGTGCTGGATGGGGCTGCGGCGGGAGCGGTGTACATAGACCTGGCGACGAACTCGCCGAGTATGGTGCGGAAGTTGCATGC